>Ga0114969_10001179_pt1 | contig 22211 bp, 16 predicted proteins | sample M_130807_MF_Meta_FD_87316 | JGI IMG/M metagenome (GOLD analysis project Ga0114969, IMG submission 87316) | Freshwater microbial communities from Lake Montjoie, Canada to study carbon cycling - M_130807_MF_MetaG | ecosystem: Environmental > Aquatic > Freshwater > Lake | place: Lake Montjoie...
GCAAATGCGGATAATCATTTAATCTAACTGTAAATTGATTTTTCAGTTGTGTTTTTTTAACATGAAAATTACAGCAGTATTTCAACTTTATGCAGGGATTGATTTGTTGCATTGTTGTTTTTTATTCTTTCGAAAAAATACAAATTATTGATGCGACTCCACAGCCCGTTTAAACAGCAGCACGCGATTGTTCTAAACTAAAGTATTCGGCGAATGTTCAGCCGATTGTAATTGCGCATCGCAACGAAATAGCGTGTCATCCGAACTTCACATTGTTTGAGCTTGTTTAAATTCGAACTAAAATGGGATGGTTCAGCCGCATTAATTGACAATAAAAACATGCCTCCCTCAAGTTCTCTTTTATCAACTGAATTGAGTTCGGTTCAATGTTTGATCAACAGTGGGGCGCCAAACAATTGATTGCAATATTTTACAGTTAAGATTTTTCAGGTTAACACAATGGTAACATTGAGATAACCTGCAATTTATAACACAAGGCCATCTTTGCTGCAAATAAATTGTATGAAGATTCTATTGTTTTGCGCAGCGTTTTTCTCAGTGTTCCTCTCTTTTGGTCAAGAGGCTGATGTTTCAGGAAATGTATATCAAATTGACAATGGTCAGCAATTGGCCTTGCCCAATGTTTTAGTGTCAGTAGAGCATACTACTGTTGCTGCAATTACTGATCAGCAAGGTGGATATACTTTGCGCTTGCCAGCCGGCACTTATAGTATTGTTTTTACGTGCAAAGGTTTTGTGGGAGATTCAATTGGCAAAGTGATGTTGAGCTCGGGCCAATCTAAAACTTTAGATATGACACTCGAAGTGGAGAAGAACATTCGCATTGATAAAATTGTGATCAAGAAAAAATTCAAAGACAAGAATAAGGCAGTGATCGATGAAATCAAAAAAAGTGACAACGTGGTGGTGGGCGTTTCTACTGCACAAATTCAAAAGACGCAAGACAGAGATGCGTCGGAGGTAGTGCGTCGAATTCCAGGGGTTACTGTGATTGATCGTTTTATCACCATTCGTGGTTTAAATGACCGCTACACTTCGGTGTGGCTTAATGATGCAGCGGCGCCCGGCGCTGAAACAGACAAGCGTGCTTTTTCATTCGATATTATTCCTGCAGGTTTGATTGAAAAGATTTTGATTTTTAAAACCCCTTCTGCTGAATTGCCTGGTGATTTCGCAGGAGGTATGGTAAAAATTTATACTACTTCTATTCCTGACAAAACCAGTTTTTCATTTGATGTCAAAAGTTCATACCGCGACGGATCAACTTTTGGTGATTTCAAATCAACACAAGGAAGCAGCACTGATTGGATGGGGTTCGATAATAAGTTCAGAGCACTCCCTTCTGCGTTGAACGCATATGTCGCAAAGGGCGATGTCAACAACAGTGAACAAACAAAGTCGTTTAAAAATACTTGGGCTACTCAAACAAGCAAAATTAATCCGGATTTTCGGATCAATATGTACTACAATCAGGTTTGGAAAATAAAGAATTTGAAAATGGGAAATACATTAGGAGTCAATTACAGTTCGGTGCAAACTGCATTTCAAGTGCAGCGTCAGGATTGGGATTCTGTAGATGTTCAAATGGACTATTTTGACCAGCAATTTATGCGTGTGGTGCGCACCAATATTCTTGAAAATTTCGCTATGGAATACAAGGGGTGGAAAATAGAATTAAAAAATTTATTGAATCAAAGCGGAACGGAACAGACGGTGCTTCGAAATGGCCAGAGGGCAGATGCACCTGATGAAAAAGCATACATGTATTCTTACCAAGATAAATTGACGTACACCGGACAATTCACTGGAAAGTACTCTGCGAAAGGCGATAAATTCATTTACGATTGGTCGGCCGGATATTCACTAGTAAATCGAAATGATCCCGATTTGCGAAGAATTCGATACACGAAAAGTCAAGACGCGCCCGACAGTATGTACAAAGCACAGGTGGCGAATGTGGTCGATCCGGTTAACGGAGGAGGTCGGTTTTATTCAACGCTGACGGAAAATGTTTTTTCATTCAACCACAGTTTGAAAATGAATTTAAAACTAAAGGATTACGCTTTTACTGTAACTGCGGGTTCCTATTTTGAGCAGAAGAACAGAGCGTTTGCAGCTCGCATTTTGGGTTATACTATCGCTCCAGGAATGAATGCTTTTGCGATGACACATCTTTCGGTAGATAAAATTTTTGCCGACCAAAATGTTGGTGTTCCGGGTGGCTTCAAAATAGATGAAATTACAAGCGCTTCTGATAAATACAATGCGCAAAACAGATTGATTGCGGGTTTTACTCAATTGGCCTTGCCTCTTGGCAACAAAATTAAAGTGGTGGCTGGATTGCGTTACGAATACAACCAGCAAAGCTTGCAAAGTCATGTTAATTTAGACAGTGTGCATCCTTCGGTGACAACAGAATATCTGCTTCCTTCAGCCAATGCCTCGTACAATTTCAATAGCAAAAGTTTAATGAGAGTGGCTTACGGAAAAACGCTGAATCGCCCTGAATTTAGAGAGTGGTCGCCATTTTTCTTTTATGATTTCAATTTTAATGCGGGTACTTATGGTTCATTGTTTCCCACCGTTTTGTCTCCTGCAGGAAATATATTGCAGGTGGCGGAAATTCAAAATTACGACTTGCGTTATGAGTATTACTCAAGCAGCGGTGAATTGGTGCATTTGGGCGCGTTTTACAAGTCCTTCATCAATCCAATTCAACAAGTTGTATTGGCTTCGGGTGGAGACAGTAGATCTTTCACTTTTATCAATGGTGAATCTGCATACGCAAGAGGGATAGAATTTGATGTTCGCAAAAATTTAGTGTTGCTCGATACTGTTTTTCAGGCTAATTTTTTTAGTAATTTATCTTTGGTTGCAAATGTGGCGCTGACCTCAAGTGCTTTGAACATCAGCAAAACGATTAATCAGGCGAGTACAATGCCTTTGCAAGGACAATCACCTTATATTGTGAATGCAGGTTTATACTATCAAAACGACTCTATTGGTTTTCAAATTAACGTGTTGTACAATGTGTTTGGTCCTCGTGTTTTTTTATTGGGAACTCTTGATTATCCAAGTATCGGCGAGTTGTCTAGAAATACTTTAGACATTAGTATGTCAAAAACTATTAACAAACATTTTTCACTTAATTTAGGTATTCAAGACGTGCTGAACAATCCAGTGTACTATGTGCAAGACACCAACAAGGACAATCATTTTTCGGCTGATGGATCCGATAAGCTCATTATGAAATTTTACAGGGGCCCTTATGCAACTTTAGGAATTAAAGGAGTGTTTTAATTAACCCACAGGTAATTCAGAGTTTCTTTCCATACTTAACAAATAATTTTCTTTGATGTTGGCGATTCGCGAAAAAACGAGTCGCCAATATTTATTTTATGAGTATTGCTGTTGCTGTGTTTTAGGCTTTCTATTTTCGTGTGTTTGCACTCCTACGAAACCTTTGTATGCTCTTATGTGCTTTTTCATGGTTTCACATCTTAACATTAAGGTAATATAAAACAACGTAAAGTTAATCTCAGTGAAATATTTAGGTTACAATGAGGAGGTAGCTTTGAAATATTAAAAAACGGGAAGTTTGCGACCCGTTGAACTCGCAGAGAAAAAATTAAATGAAAATAAAAACTAAAACAATGAAAAAAGGATTACTAAAACAGCTTACCGGCAAAGCGCTTTTATTGGCGAGTGCTTGTTTGGTCTTTAGCTCAGCGGCTGAAGCACAGGTAACGACAATTACGGTAAAAGACAGTCTTACAGGAAACGTACACTGGACAAACGACAAGCAATACCTTTTGCAAGGTTATATTTATGCCGTTAATGGAACAGTATTGACCATTGATTCAGGAGTAGTGATCAGAGGAGATAAAAACACAAAGGGTACCTTGATTATTGAAAGAGGAGCGAAAATAATGGCGCAAGGAAGTGTAAATCATCCCATTGTTTTTACATCTAATCAGCCAGCAGGCAGCAGATCATATGGCGATTGGGGCGGACTGATTGTTTGCGGTAAATCATTGGTGAACTGGACGGCTGGTTTCGGTCAAGTTGAAGGAGGACCGCGTTCATTGTATGGTGGCATTGATCCTCATGACAACTCAGGGGTATTGAGTTATGTTCGACTTGAATTTGGGGGCGTTGCATTTTCGCCAAACAATGAGGTAAACGGCTTAACCCTTTGCGGTGTGGGTGACGGCACGCAGGTAGATCACGTGCAGGTGTCATACAGTGGTGACGATTCTTATGAATGGTTTGGAGGAACTGTGAATGCAAAGTATTTAGTGTCGCATTTGGCTTGGGATGACGATTTTGATATGGATTGCGGATACCAGGGCAACAATCAGTTCGTGGTCTCTTTGCGTGACCCTTATTCTGCTGACCAATCAGGTTCTAAAGCTTTTGAATCGGACAGCTACCAATCGGGTACCAATAATGGTAAATCTGATACCAATCATTTGACAAAACCAGTATTCGCAAACGCAACAATCATTGGCCCCCTTGTGAGTCCAACTTCTACTGCTTTTGATCCTCAGTTTGTGGCCGCTGCGCACATCAGAAGGGGTAGTGCTTTGAGTTTGATCAACACTATTATTTCTGGATACCCTGCAGGTATTTTGATTGACGAATCTTCGGCTACTTATGCGAAAACGAGTGAAAATATTAAGGATTCAATTTGCCAAATAAACGGTGTCGCAATTGCAGGTATTCCAACAAATGGAGCGGTACCACGCAAAGAAGTGATGTACGTTATTGATGGTGCTCGTAGTTTGACGCCAACAGCGCTTATGGCGGATACTACAGCTGGTAGTCCGTTTGCTCCATATGTAGGGCCTTTCCAATGGTTTGGCAATGCCAAGCACCACAATAAAATATATGCAAATGCGCAAAACGGTTTCAAATTGCAAAATCCTTTCAACCCAAGTAATCCGAATTTTGTTCCAACAAGTTCTTCTGATTTTTGTTATAATTCAAAGGCATTGCCTGCTTATATGACGAATCTTTCGCATTTCAATAAAGCGGACCCTTTTAGCAACGGAAAAGTGTATCCGTTTAATCCGACTTTGCCAATCAATACCGATACAACAAATTGGTTCGCCAATTACAATGCGCCGAACTTCGCGCCCGCAACTAGTACCAAATTGAGTGCGTTTTTTACCAAAACAAATTATGTTGGTGCTTTTTCTGGCACGCAAACAACATCGGATGATTGGACAAAAGTGTGGTGTAATTTTAATCCGCAAAATGCTGATTATACTAAGCCTTACAGCAACGAAGTAGTTGAACTTGTCGAAAAATCAATGGGAGTTAGTGTTTACCCAAATCCAGCGACAACGAGTGCAACAATTGTAATTGCTTTAAACAAAGCGGCTTTATTAACAAACAATTTGTACGATGTTTCCGGAAAATTAATTTTCTCAACAGAGGCGCAATTTTTGGCTGCGGGTACGCATCAAGTAGCAATCAATACAGCGCAATTGTCAGCGGGTGTTTACTACATACAAACAATAGGTGCTGATGCTCTTGAGACAACAAAATTAGTAGTGCGCTAAGCATTTTTGAACAACAGTATAAAGTAGGTTTTTTGCAAATGATCCGCATCGGGAAACTGATGCGGATTTTTTGTTTTTGCTAGTATTTTGGAATACGTTTAACACGCATCTTTAATGTTTACTTAATATTAAGCTAACGCTGCACTAATGCTGTTAACGTAGATTTGAGTAAAGAAAAAAGAGAATGAGCAAAATCAATATAGTGATAGTCGACGATGATTTGGATATATTGGAATTTGTTGGCTACAACCTTTCCAAAGAAGGTTTTCATGTGACCAAATGTGCCGATGCAAAAAGTGCGCTGGATTTTTGCCGAATGAGCCCCCCTGATTTGCTTATTTTAGACATCATGCTGCCCGATATGGATGGCATTGAGTTGTGTTATAAAATGCGCAATGATCTTGGATTGAAAGAGATTTTGATTGTTTTTCTTAGTGCACGTGCTGAGGATTATTCAATGATTGCTGGGTTAAATGCTGGCGCCGATGATTTTATAAAAAAACCAATTCAACCGCGGGTATTGATATCAAAAGTGCATTCTTTACTTAAGCGCATGAAACGTGATGCGCCAAGTGTTGGCGAGCTTCCTTCGTCGTTGAAAGGCATTACAATTGACAAGTCGAAATATGTAGTTTACAAAGACGAAGAGAAATTTTATTTTCCTAAAAAGGAATTTGAATTGCTTGCGCTGCTTACCTCGGTGCCTGAACGTGTTTTTACACGTGATGAAATATACAACAAAGTGTGGGGTCAACATTTGATTGTGGGAGACCGCACCATTGATGTGCACATTAGAAAACTGCGTGAAAAATTAGGCGATGCCTATATACAAACCGTTAAGGGAGTGGGCTATCGCTTTAGTCCTAATGCCTAGCCTTCTATAATTTTCACGAGCAATTCTTTGAATGAGATACCCACTGCATTTGCTTGTTGAGGTAAAATACTTTTGTTGCTCATGCCTGGAATGGTGTTGACTTCAATTAAGAAAAATTCATTGTCTTGCAGTATAAAATCAATGCGCGACACGTTTTTACAACGCAGAATTTTAAAAGCTTTTTCAGCAATGGCTTGGCATTCTGCTGTTAAGGTTTCGCTTAGGTTGGCAGGTGTTTCCTCGGTTGCACCATCGTCGCCGTATTTGTCGGCAAAATCGAAAAATTCATGTTTTGGTTTTACTTCCGTCAAAGGCAATGCTTTGATGGTGTTGTTGAAACCCACAACACCACAGGTGAATTCGCGGCCTTGAATGAATTCTTCAACAATAATTTCGTCGTCGTGTTTGAACGCTTCATGAAGTGCGTTTTCAAGTTCGACTGTATTTTTCACCTTGAAAGTGGCAACGCTGGATCCGCCGTTATTGGGCTTCACGAAACAAGGGTATTTTGCTTTGCTTTGGTAGTCGGCAGCAAGATCTCCGCGGTATACTACAAAGGAAGGAGCTGTTCGAATTCCCGATTGACTCAAAAAACGGGTTGTCCAATTTTTGTTCATTGTCAGTGCTGATGTCAGCACGCCGCTAGTGGTATATGGAAGTCCGATCAATGAAAAATATCCGCCGAGCACTCCATTTTCCCCTGGTGCGCCATGGATGAGGTTGAGTGCTTTGCTAAAAGTTATTTTTTCACCAGCGATGCTTACTGAAAAGTCATTTTTGTCTACGTTGTATTCTTGTCCATCCGCTGCAACATGGTACCAACGTTCTTTCGTGATATTGATGGGGTATACTTTATATTGTGATCCCTCTAAAGCTTTTTTCGCCTCATTGGCGCTTTTTTCTGAGATCTCGGCTTCTTTACTGAATCCGCCATAAACGAGGGCAATGTTTTGCATAGTGTAGATGTTTGGGGTCAAAATAAATGAATATTCTTTCTAAAAAGGAGGGTGTCTTCAGATAAAAATTAGGAGTACGTTGTTTATAACTTGTTTTTGTGTGTGCTGCACTTTGGTTGAATTTCAATATTAATTGGGATTTTAGGAGGAAACACTTAAGTTTGTTCTGTAATTTCTGCTTATGTCTTTTTTTAAATTTGTTTTCAGCAAAGTATTTATTGTCAATCTTTTGATTGCCTTACTCATCACTGCTGGTTTAGTTTTTTTGGTGATTTCGTATCTTGATAATTTTACGCATCACGGGGAGCAAATTGTGGTGCCCAATGTAATAGGAAAGAAAACAGAAGACCTCGATTCGGCATTGGTAGATAAGGGTTTTGAATACGTGATTATTGACTCTATTTTCGATCGTAAAAAACCAAAAGGAGTGGTGGTAGATCAATCGCCATCACCTGAATATTTTGTTAAAGAGGGGCGAAAGTTGTACCTGACCATCAATGCACGAACAACGAAAAAAATCACCATCAAAGAAGAAATGATTGATTTGTCGGTGAAAGATGCGGTTGAAAGGTTGCAATCGTATGGTGTTCAAGTAGTGATTCAAACGAAACCAAGCACTCCTGTTGGTGTTGTGTTGAGCGTGTCTTATCATGGCTCAAAAGTAATTCCTGGTAAAACTTTAATTAACGACGGAGATGTAGTAACAATAGTAGTGTCAGGCGGATCAAATGCTTCATCCTATTTGGGTGAGTACATTGGCTTGTCTTTGAAGGATGCTGTCAACAGAGCGCAAACCAGTTCGTTTACGCCTTTGGCTGTTCAGCTTGGAAAGCCGCTGTGTCTCACGGAGGCGGACAGTATGTCGAGTATTGTCATTCGTCAGCGTCCAACATATGAGCAAGGATTGAAGTTGAAAATGGGCGCGCCGGTGGAGTTGTATTTTAGTTGCGACAGCACCTACAAAGAACCTGCGCCAATAAAATAATTGCTTTTGCGTTACCTAGGATCTTCCTTAATTTTATAAAATGCGCTGCACTTTAGTTTTTCTTTTGTTTTTAGCTTTTGGAGCACTTTCTGCGCAAGAAGTGGTGCTGGGGTTAAAAGGAAATCCACAATTACATGTGCAATCGCGTCAAATGCAAGCTGCTGCTGCAGTTGGTGTTTTCGAACACTATGAGTACAATTTGAACACCTTGACCTTGCCTTTTTTTGATGATTTTTCAAGCGACAACATAAAAGTATATAGCAGTGATTCAGCGGGAAAAGTGAGCGCGATTTTTGTGCAGTATGCGTTTTCTGTGGGAGGCAATCATCCTGATACAATAGCTTATTCTAAGGATACTACTTGGAGATACCAATTGGACAGCACCAAAATCGCACCCAATTCAATGTTGCAGATTATACAGTTTAACGCCAGTCAATATCCGGCAATAAGTAAAGATACAATTGATGCATGGCCGTCGTATTCCATTTATGGCACTGATACAACGCTGCTGAAGAAATTCACGCTGAGCAACAATAAATATATTTTTTATTTCTTGAAGGACGATGCTTCGCTCTGGACGGGCAGAGGCGTTTTTGTGAACGCCAATTACCCCATTAATCCCCCAAGTATTGGCGTTGCCACTTTTGATGCAATTAACGACATTGGAAAGTTGTATCCAAACGCGAGCAGCACTCAATTTATTGGAGATTCACTGGTTTCGAAGCCTATTGATTTGTCGGGATTGTCCGCTTCCGACAATGTGTATTTGAGTTTTTACGTTGAATCAAAAGGCTTTGGAGGCGATGCGCCTGAGGAAAAAGATTCATTGCTTTTGCATTTTATGGACAATAGCGGAATGTGGCGTTCAGCATGGGGTTCAAAAGCGAAGGATACATGGGCGACGGATAGTTTTTTTAAGTTTTATGTAAAAGTTGAACTGCCCATTTTCTTTCATAAAAATTTTCGTTTTAAATTTTTCAATTTTGCGAGTATCGAAGGTTTCGGCGCCGATGGAAGCAATCGTGACCAATGGCAATTGGATTACGTGCAGTTGGACAAAAATAGAATCATCAATGATGCGTATGGTAGTGATATGACTTTTGTGTATCCCCCTAAAACATTGGTCAATGGTTTTTACGCCGTGCCGTGGAATCACTTTAAATCAGCAGGGAATTTAATGGTGGGTACATCGGAAGCGTTGGTTCGTAATATTTCTAATGTGGATGCAAATGCCGATTTCGCAGTGAATATCAAGGAAAAGGGAAGTGTGTTGTACAATTCTGCGGTAACACAAAGTGCTGCAATACAGGCAGGTTTAACGCATGTGTATGATGAGGATTATGGATCCTTTGTGTACACTTCTCCTGAAAATGATACGGCGGTTTTTAATGTGCAATACGCGCTGAATACACCATTATCAAATGATTTTAAGGGAAATGACACTATGGTTTTTGCACAGGTGTTGTCGAATTGTTACGCCTACGACGATGGTTCAGCTGAGGCTGGTTACGGTTTTTATTACGCTGGTGCAGAATTCGCGTATAAATTTCCGATACTTCAGAGCAAAGGAGATAGTTTACGCGGTGTTAAAATTTATTTCAATGAGGTTATTGGTTCGGGTAACTATCAAATTCCGTTTACACTGCGTGTATGGAATTATTCAAATGGAAAGCCTGGAACCCTGCTTTTGGAAAGCACTGAGTATATGCCCGACAGCATAAAAGGCATTAATAAATATTTGTATTATCCCTTCGAAAAAGTGATTTTTGTAAAAGACACCATTTGTATCGGTTGGAAACAAACAACGAATGATTATATCAATGTGGGCTTGGATTTAAACACGCCAAATGCGGACAAGATGTTTTTTTACGTTGTTTCTTCAAATACTTGGAATACTTCACATATTTCAGGCAGCGTCATGTTTGAGCCAGTGCTAGGCGCACCGGTTGTATTTCCTGAGAATGTGGTGGAACAAGCTGCTCTTGCACAAATTTTTCCTAATCCGGCAAAACATATTGCTTTTATAGATTGTGCAGAAAAAACAGAAATCATGATTTTAGATTTGGAGGGCAGAGTTCTCTCGAAAAATGACTTTCAAGCTGGGAGAAATAGCATTGATCTATCGAACAAAAGTGAAGGCTTGTACATCATCAAAATAGTTTACGCTGAAAGTGGTAAAGTTGAATTTCATAAGTTGATCGTGCAATGATAGAAGAGATAGAAGACGACAGGCCTGATGAGCTTTTTGAACATTATAAAATCATTGCCGATAAAGGTCAGCAGTTGTTACGCATTGATAAGTTTTTGCTCAATCGCATAGACAATACGTCGCGAACAAAAATTCAAAATGCTGCCGAAGCAGGAAGTATTGTTGTCAATGGAAAGGCGGTAAAATCCAATTACAAAGTAAAGCCTTTGGATGAGGTGTCTATTGTATTGCCTTATCCTCCGCGAGAAATTGAGTTAATCGCCGAAAATATTCCCATAGAGATTTTGTATGAAGATGCCGACTTGGCGGTGGTTTATAAATATGCTGGTTTAGTGGTACATCCCGGTTATGGTAACTACAGCGGAACACTGGTCAATGCCATGTTATACCACTTTAATGAGTTGGCAACAAATCCTTCGAAGGAAGTACTGCGTCCAGGATTGGTGCATCGCCTTGATAAATTGACAAGTGGTACTATGGTCATCGCAAAAAACGACTTTGCATTGAGTCATTTGTCAAAGCAATTTTTTGACCGAACGATTGACCGCCGCTACCACGCCTTGGTTTGGGGTGATGTGAAAGACGATGAGGGTACCATCATTGGTAATGTTGGTCGCAGCATGAAAGATAGGAAAGTTATGGCAGTTTATCCTGAAGGAAGTGAAGAAGGAAAACACGCTGTGACCCATTATAAAGTTTTAGAACGCTTCACTTATGTTACTTTGGTGGAATGTAAATTAGAAACAGGAAGAACGCATCAAATCAGAGTGCATTTCAAACACATAGGACATCCATTGTTCAATGACCCTGAATATGGTGGCGACAAAATATTGAAGGGTGTTAACTTTGCAAAGTACAAACAGTTTGTTGAGAATTGTTTTGGAATGATTCCGGGACAAGCGCTGCATGCAAAAACATTAGCGTTTAAGCATCCAGTTACAGGAACATTTCTTAATTTCAGCGCTGATTTACCAGAAGGTTTTCAAAATATTATTGATAAATGGAGAATGTATTCAACGCATTTAAATAAAGAGATATGAATAGTTATGTACCGGTAATTTTATTTGTTTACCGTCGTTTGGATCACCTTCAACAAACCATTTCTGCATTGCAGAATAATTTTTTGGCAAAGGAAACTCTTCTAATAATATATTCTGATGCGGCAAGTAAACCTGAGCATAAAGAAGAAGTTGAGGCTGTGCGAGAATATTTACGCACTATTGTAGGATTTTTGGAAGTGAAAATAGTATTGCATAAAGAAAATTTGGGTTTAGCAAAATCGATAGTAAATGGAGTGACTGAGCAAGTCAATGTTTTTGGAAAAATCATCGTCATGGAAGATGATTTAATAACGTCGCCATACTTTTTGACATATATGAATGATGCACTTTCGCTATATGAAAAAGACGAAAGGGTGATGCACGTTTCTGGTTATACTTTCCCAACTAATAAAAATTTACCAGATACCTTTTTTGTGCGTTTAACTACTTCGTGGGGCTGGGGAACATGGAAGAGAGCTTGGGATGATTTGTCTTTGGATACCGATCAGCATATTTTAGAGATCACAAAAAGAAATAAAATATCAGAATTTGAACTAGACGACTCGATGGGCTATTTTGCACATTTACAAAGGAATCAAAAAGGATTGATAGATACGTGGGCTGTTAAGTGGTATGCTTCTGTTTTTTTACTCGATGGATTAACTCTTTTTCCCAAAAGATCTTTGGTTAGAAATATTGGTCACGATGGAAGTGGAGAGAATTGCACCATCGTAGAGAATTTTGAGTTGCAGGAGTTGGCACAAAAAATTATTGTAAAAAAAGTGAGAATGAGAGAGAGTTCTCAAGCTAGAAAGGCTTTTATGTATTCATTGCTGGAAATCACGAATACACCAACAAAATGGCGTTCATTCAAAAACAAAATCAAAGACAAAATTCGTTATGAATTCCGCAAATTTTTTGGCAGAAAATAAAAGCTAAGTTTTTCTTTTCTTCTTTTTTGCAGCCGGAAAAAGCACGTTGTTTAAAATCAAGCGATAGCCTGGTGAGTTGGGGTGAAGTTTTAAGTCGGTGGGTGGGTCGCCAACGTGGTGTGTATGGTCTTCAGGGTCGTGGCCACCATAGAAAGTCCAAGTGCCATTTCCAAATTCTCCATGGATGTAACGCGCTGAATTGACAGAAGGAGTTTCGCCCATGACGAGTACATCGGACCGCAAATAATCTTTAATAAATGCGGTGGTTTGTCCCATAAATCCTTTCACTATTTTAGTGTGATTTTGGCACAGCATTGTAGGGACTTGATCCCATTTGGCGGAGAAGTCGAAGAGGGTAAAAATGTCTTTATCTTCACCATAGGTGCTGACAAAATCGGAATGATCTTTTGTTGCGTCGATGCTTGAAAACTCGTAAACCGCAGGATTTTCTTCTAGTGCATAATTTTTAAAAGCGAAACCATTGGAGAAATTCATTTTACTTTGGTAATTGGGGTCCATTGGGTCGCCATCAAACATGGACTCACAAATATCAGTGTTTTCTGCTGCTAGCGCAATATCGTATGAATCAGTTGCGGCGCACATTGCAAACATAAATCCACCGCCCGCAACAAATTCTTTAATTTTTTTTGCAACGCCCAACTTTAATTGAGACACTTTGGAAAATCCTAATTTCAGCGCGGTTGCTTCTGCAATATTTTGGTTTTCTTGGTACCAAGATTGGTTTTTATAACTCGACCAAAATTTGCCATACTGACCGGTGAAATCTTCATGGTGCAAGTGAAGCCAGTCGTATAGCGGCAATGCGCCGTTGATGATTTCTTCATCGTACACCACGTCGTATTTTATTTCTGCATATGCCATCACGAGCGTTACGGCATCGTCCCAAGGTTGTTTGTTTTTTGGAGAATACACAGCTACTTTAGGTGCTTTTTCTAATTTAACAACGTCGGCGTTGTATTCTGGGTTTGCGATTTCTGTGAGTATAGCTGTGTATTTTACGTCGGGCAGTATTTCATAGCTCACGCCTCTGATCAAACATTCGTTTTCCATTTCTGTACTTTGTTTGAAGGCAAAGCTGCCACCTCTGTAATTGAGTAGCCAATCTGTTTCTGCATTTTTAGTGAGTGCCCAGTAGGCAATGCCGTATGCCTTAAGGTGGTCGCGTTGCGTGTTGTCCATCGGAATAAACAAATATGCGCCGCAAGCACTGTTGCAAAACAGGAATGCAAAAAGAAAATTGCTTATGTTAAAAAGGGCTTTCATCACCACTCCATTCGTCGTTCATTCGCGAAGAGCGCGTCATGGTTGACGGGCCTCCGCTTTCACCTTGTGTAATTACACCAAATTGATTGGTGTCCAAGTCTTCAAATTTAGCGAGTGTGTCAATAAAGCGCAGCGGAATGTTTTTTAATGCGCCGTTTCTGTGTTTTGCTACGATCACTTCACCGATTCCTAAAAGAGAATTTCCGTTTTCATCTTCGTTAATTTTATAATATTCGGGACGGTACAAAAACATTACCATATCGGCATCTTGCTCAATCGCACCCGATTCTCGCAAGTCGGACAGCATTGGTCGTTTATCTCCGCCTCGAGTTTCCACGGCCCGACTTAACTGTGAAAGTGCTATAACAGGAACCGCTAATTCTTTGGCGATACTTTTGAGGGATCGTGATATAAAAGAGATCTCTTGTTCACGATTTCCACCTCCTTCACCACCAGCGGTCATTAATTGCAAGTAGTCAATAATGATGATGCCAATATTGTGTTGTTGTTTTAAGCGACGTGCTTTTGCTCTCAATTCAAAGATGGAAAGAGCTGGGGTATCGTCAATAAACAAAGGCGCTTCAGCAATTTTTGTGATTTTTGAATTGAGCTGCTCCCATTCGTGACTTTGCAGCTGTCCTTTTTTTAATTTGTCGGCAGACAGCTGTGTTTCAGTAACAATTAACCTTGTTACCATTTGCAGCGAGGTCATTTCTAATGAGAAAATGGCCGTAGGAATGTTGAAGCGCACAGATGTGTTGCGCGCGACAGAGAGTACGAATGCGGTTTTACCCATACCCGGACGAGCGGCCAAGATGAGTAAGTCACCTGGCTGCCATCCCGATGTCAGTTGATCCAATTCAGTGAAACCAGAAGGAACGCCATTGACGCCTTCTCCTTTTTCGCCTGCCTTCTTAATTTGTTCTTTGGCTTGCTTGATTAAGGTCGCCATGCTGTCGTAATTCTTTCTGATATTGCCTTCTGCAACTTGAAAAAGATTTTTTTCAGCGGTATCTAGCAAGGTGAAAACGTCGGTCGTTTCGTCGTAAGCATCGCGAATGGTTTCAGACGAAATACGAATGAGTTCACGTTGAATGTGCTTTTGCGAAATGATACGAGAATGATATTCAATATTAGCTGCAGAAGAAATGCGATTGGTGAGTTGTGTTAAATAGTAGGCTCCGCCTACCATTTCCAATTCACTTGTTTTTTGCAACTCATTTTTAACAGTCAGTAAATCGATGGGCTCTGAACGTTGAAACAAGCGTTGTATTGCAGCGTAAATGCGATTGTGCGCATCTTTGTAAAAACTGTCGGGTTGTAAAATATCAATAATGGCGGTGAGCGCATCTTTTTCAAGCATTAAAGCGCCCAATACAGCTTCTTCTAAATCAACAGCTTGAGGTGGCACTTTTCCATGTTGTTCTTCCATTGAAAGGGAGATCACTCGTTTTTTAAAGGCTGTTTTTTTATCGCGTATCTTGTCCATAATCGAAGGGATTGAAAATTGAAAATCGAAAGTCAACTGCTTTTAACTTGTGCCTTTTCAATGAATCTATAAAGGTGAGGAAAAAAGCGGAAAGTTCAAATGTTGAATTATGAACAATTTGAGAATGAGGGGATTTGAAGATTTTGTAATGAGGCAATTTGGTGATTTCGAGCTGTTTTTAATCAACCAATCCCTCAAATTGCGCCATTGCCATTTCACAACATGCTTGAGCTGAAAATTAATCAGCCTCAATCACAACGCCCATGGCACAAAATTTCGCGATACGCTTGTCCACTCGTTTGTCGGGCTTCATTTTTTTGAGTTTCGCGAGGTTACTTACAATTGCTTCCTTCACGAATTTGCATGCATCTGGAACATTGCTGTGCGTGCCGCCCAGTGGTTCTTTGATGATGCCGTCGATCAACTTGTTTTTCAGCATGTCTTGGGCGGTAAGTTTTAAGGCTTCGGCCGCTTTTTCTTTGTGATCCCAACTTCTCCATAAAATTGAAGAGCATGATTCCGGAGAAATAACAGAGTACCAAGTGTGTTCTAACATCATTACCACATCTCCAACACCAATGCCAAGGGCTCCTCCTGAGGCTCCTTCGCCAATGATGATGCAAATTATGGGAACTTGCAATTGCGCCATCTCAAACAAATTGCGGGCAATGGCTTCGCCTTGTCCGCGCTCTTCACCTTCCAAACCTGGGTAAGCACCCGGCGTGTCAATTAAGCAAACGACAGGACGGTTGAATTTCTCAGCCATTTTCATCAAGCGCAAAGCTTTGCGGTAGCCTTCTGGATTTGGCATACCGAAGTTTCGGTATTGACGCATTTTAGTGTTGATTCCTTTTTGGTGACCTATGAACATGATGCCTTCACCGTTAATGCTGGCAAGGCCGCCTACCATTGCTTTGTCGTCGCGAACATTGCGGTCGCCGTGTAGTTCAATGAAAGATCCTTTGTCGCAAATACCATCAATGTAAGCCAATGTATAAGGGCGCTCAGGGTGGCGTGACACCAATACTTTTTGCCAAGCCGTTAAATTGCTGTACAGTTCTTTTTTGGTATCAAGAATTTTTTTCTCTAATTCTTTTATGGTAGATGAAGCATCAACACCGCTAATGACTTCAATTTCTTTCGCTTTCTCGAGTTGTTCGTATAATTCCTCAATTGGCTTCTCAAATTCTAAAAAAGTAATCATATGAAAATTATTTGGAGGGCAAATATAGGAAATAGTTCAATGTATAAATGATTATCCGGAATCGTACCATTAGATTTATGTTTAGGTCGATAGATCCTTCAAAGACCGAAACTTCGTTTCTCTCTTCATCTCAAATCTCGGGAGGACAAATGCGAACGATTTTCCACATAAGTTTTTCGAAAATGATTGTCTTTCTGAGGTACTCCGAAGGATCTAGCGCAACTTCTGTCACAAGTTTGGTGCAATTACCGAGAATCATGTGTATAAAGTTCATTGTTCAAAGTTCGCTTTGCAGTTTCTTTTTTTAAAGTTAAAAGGTCAATGTTTGCGCGTGTAAGGACTAATATTAACTTTGAAGACCAAACTTTATTCTTTGATCTTTAAACCTTGAGCTTACTGTAAATGATCGTTTATCCGAATGCCAAAATAAACCTAGGTTTGAATATCGTCAGCAAAAGGGCCGATGGATTTCACGACCTTGAAACTGTATTTTACCCAATTCCATTGAACGATATATTGGAGGTCACAAGAGCGGAAGAAAGCATTTTTTCGGCTTCTGGCATTGACATTCCGAACAATGGAGGTGATAATTTGGTGATGAAGGCATATGCGCTTTTAAAGAATGATTTTGATATAGAAGCATTGAAAATCCATTTGCACAAAGCCATTCCTATAGGTGCGGGCTTGGGCGGAGGTTCGGCCGATTGTGCTTTTGCACTCAAAGTAATTCGCGACTATTGTCGATTGCCTTTGAGTAATGAGCAGTTGAAGCCTTACGCGGCGCAATTGGGTAGCGATTGCACTTTTTTTATCGACAACCAAGCGTCTTACGCCTGGGGTAAAGGCGATGAAATGGAGCCGATGAATTTGTGGTTGAAAGGCTATCATTTATTGTTGGTTTATCCGAATTTGCACATCAGTACAGCTCAGGCTTACGCTCATGTGAAGCCCAAAAAGCCCTCGCGAAATGTGCGTGACCTGGTGCTCTTGCCTGTTGAAGAATGGAAGGGTCGACTGGAAAATGATTTTGAATTATCGGCTTTCACGCTCTATCCTCAGTTGCAAGAGTTGAAAAATGAACTGTACGCAATGGGGGCGATCTATGCTTGCATGAGTGGAAGTGGTTCTTCTTTCTTCGCGATTTTTAAGGAGCAAAAGGAAGTGAGTGAGCCCTTGAAAAAGTATTCAAAATGGTGGATGGAACTATAAAATTCTATCTTCGCTCCACTAACTTTTTTGTAAATGAAAAAACTTTGCCTGTTGTATGTAGGGGTATTTCTTTTGCTTTCTGCGCAAGCTCAATCTCCATGGGCTCAAAAGGAATATTCAAATTGGTATTTTGGTGAGCACAATCTTTTGACTTTCGATATTAAAAATAGCACGCAGTCGCTACAATTATTTCCTAAGGGAAATGTTTGGAGGCATGGGGCGTATGAATCATGTTCATCTGTTTCAGACAGTGTAGGTAATCTGTTGTTTGCGACAAATGGAATCTATGTTTTTGATGCGAATGGTGATACTATGCAAGGTGGCAACGGAACGCTACTGGCAGGCGACGAAGATGGAGGTAATCGTGGAAGTTCGTCGCAAGGAGCTGTCACTGTTAAGCATCCATTAAACGACAGTTTGTATTATGTTTTCACTACAGATGATGCAATTTCTTCAACTACAAATGGATTTAATTATGCCCTAATCAATATTAAAGCAAACAAGGGATTGGGTGCTGTAATAAAGATTCAACGCTTAAAAAGGGGGACTTCTTTGTATCGATCTACTGAGCAGTGCGCGGCAACTTTACATGCCAACGGGGTGGATATTTGGATAGTGACACATGAGTCTGACACAAAAAAGCTATTGGCGTATTTGCTTACTGCAAATGGAATTTTGGACGAGGCGCTTCCAGTTGTTTCCGAGATAGCCTTTCCTGTTAAAGCAAAAAGTGATAATGAGCGTTCTAGTCTTGCGTTTTCATGGGATGGTAAAATTGCTTGCGCCACAACCCATTTGGGTGGGGGCAATTGGCATCCATCTTTAGGTGTTCAGTTCATGTCGTTTGACAATACTACGGGAGTCTTTTCTCATTTAACAGGAATACAAAATGTAAATAATATGCTCAATGAATGTCGCGACATTGTTTTTTCGCCTAATGGAAACAGATTGTACCTATCGTCTACAACGCAAGGGCGGATTTCTCAATTTGATATCTCCACAGTTAACGATTCAGCAAAAATTAGCGCTTCGAGAATCGATTACCCGATAACGAATAGTACATGGACGTCAATAAAACTTGGTCCTGATGGCAGAATATACATAATCGCTGGTGGAAGTCGAAATATACATCGATTCAATGGAGATGTGGAGGGTTCAGTGCTTAGTGTCGATAAAAATGTAATTGTTGTGCCAGGTAGTTCAGTTGGTTTTGGATTTCCATCTATGTATGCTCCAAGGACAATGAATTTGCCTTTGAGTGTTGTAAAGGAGCAACGGCAAGATTTTTTTTCTTTATATCCCAATCCTGTGAATGATCAAATAAACGTTAGAATTAATGGTGTCGGTGCTGAGAAGTTTTATTTGTATGATTTAGTTGGCAAACAGATTTATAGGAATGAAAATGTTTTTACTACTGCCTCGGTTGACTGCTTATCAATAGAAAATGGAATATATTTTGCAGTAATACTTGCGAACGGCACGATTCAAAAGCAAAAAATCGTTATTCAACACTAAATCAGAATCTATTCTTTCTTTGGCGTCTCTCTCCTTAATGCTTACTTTTACCGCATGGCACATAAAGCAGGATTTGTAAATATTGTTGGGAGTCCCAACGTTGGTAAGTCAACATTGATGAACCAATTGGTGGGAGAGCGACTCTCTATCATCACATCGAAGGCGCAAACTACGCGTCATCGCATCATGGGAATAGTGAACGGAGAAGACTTTCAAATTGTTTATTCTGACACGCCCGGCATCATGAATCCGAAGTATAAAATGCAGGAGGGTATGATGAATTTTGTGAATTCAGCAGTTTCTGACGCCGATGTTTTTTTATTGATTACCGACGTGCAGGAGAGTGAGCCCGAAAATGAAAAGTTGTGGGAAAAGATCATTTCTTCTGATGTTCCGAAGTTATTGATCATCAATAAAATTGACTTGATCGACCAAACGCTACTCGAAAATTTAGTAGAGAAATGGGCCTTGAAAATTCCCGGTATTAGCATTTTACCTGTTTGCGCAATCGAAGGATTAAACACTGCTTTTGTGTTGGATTGGATTTTGCGCCATCTTCCGGAATCGCCCGCTTATTTTGATAAAGACCAACTCACCGACAAGCCCGAAAGATTTTTCGCCTGCGAAATCATTCGTGAAAAAATATTACTGAACTACGACAAGGAAATTCCTTACAGCGTAGAAATTGAGGTGGAAGCTTTCAAGCGCGACAAAAAGATAACACGCATTTCGGCCATTATTTATGTTGCCCGCGAAACGCAAAAGGCCATCATCATTGGTCATCAAGGCAGTATGCTGAAAAAAGTGGGAACCGCTGCGCGCATCGAGTTGGAGTCGTTTTTGCAAGAAAAAGTTTTTCTTGAAATGCACGTTAAAGTGCAAAAAGAATGGCGCAGTGACGACAAGCAATTGAAAAGATTCGGATACCTTTAACATTAGTTCAAAGCGGAATGTTCAAGGTTCAAAGTGCTGAACAAAGCGAACATTGATCTTTGTGCATTAAACTTATTAAAATGTCAATTTCAATCAATCATATCACTAAGTTATACGGTCAGCAAAAAGCGCTGAACGACGTTTCTTTCAATATTTCATCAGGTGAAATTGTTGGTTTCCTCGGGCCGAATGGTGCTGGAAAATCTACTTTGATGAAAATCATTTGCTGTTATTTGCCGCCTTCTGACGGCACAATCAAAGTATGCGGGTTGGATGTGATGGAGCAGTCGATGGAGGTGCGTAAAAAAGTGGGTTATCTGCCCGAGCACAATCCCTTGTATTTAGACATGTACGTGAAAGAATACCTTGAATTTGTGGGGCGCTTTTACCACGTACAAAACTTAAACAAACGTGTGGCAGAAATGGTGGAGATGACGGGACTTACAGTGGAGCAAAATAAAAAAATTGGACAATTGTCGAAGGGCTACCGCCAGCGCGTGGGATTGGCGCAGGCCATCATACACGATCCCCAAGTGCTAATTTTAGATGAGCCAACGACTGGTTTGGATCCCAATCAGCTTTCTGAGATTCGCGCTTTGATCAAAGAACTTGGCAAAAACAAAACAGTAATGCTATCTACCCATATTATGCAGGAGGTGGAGGCCATTTGTGAACGCGCCATCGTTATCAATCAGGGCGAAATTGTGGCAGACAACTCCATCTCTGAAATGGTGAAAAAAGGGGAGACCCTCGAAAAAGTTTTCCAAGAGTTGACAAAAGCAGTGAAATAATTTCTTATTGGAATTTAATCTTTGTTTATTTGCATCTCACATAATAGAATCATTCAAAAAAAATAAAAATGGCCAATTACTTATTTACTTCAGAATCAGTTTCCGAAGGGCATCCGGATAAAGTTGCCGACCAAATCTCTGACGCTTTGGTGGACGAATATTTAAGAAGAGATCCTGCTTCTAGAATCGCTTGTGAAACATTAGTAACTACAGGTTTAACTGTATTGGCTGGTGAAGTAACGTGCAATGGTCATTTCGATCAGCAAGAAGTGGCGCGTAATGTAATCCGAAAAATCGGTTACAATAAAGCAGAATATATGTTTGATGCTGATTCTTGCGGTATCATTTCTGCAATTCACGGTCAATCTCCAGATATCGCGCAGGGTGTTGATGTAAACGCAGGTTTACACGCAGAGCAAGGTGCTGGTGACCAAGGGATGATGTTCGGTTACGCTACCAGCGAATCAGCGAACTACATGCCATTGGCTTTGGATATTTCTCATAAGTTATTGGTTGAATTGGCTGCTATCCGTAAGGAAGGCAAACAAATGAAATACCTTCGTCCCGATGCTAAATCTCAAGTTACTATTGAGTACGACAGCAACAACAAACCATTGCGAGTAGACACTATCGTTGTTTCTACGCAGCATGACGACTTCGACAAAGAAGACAAAATGTTGAAGAAAATTGCAACGGATATGAAAGCAATCTTGATTCCAAGAGTTCTTTCTAAATTGTCAGCAGCCAACAAAAAATTATTCGGCAAAGACATCATCTACCATATCAACCCAACAGGAAAATTCGTAATTGGAGGTCCTCACGGTGATACTGGTTTAACTGGTAGAAAAATTATTGTTGATACTTACGGCGGAAAAGGTGCTCACGGTGGTGGTGCTTTCTCTGGAAAAGATTCTTCTAAAGTAGACCGTTCAGCAGCTTACGCAACGCGTCACATTGCTAAAAATTTAGTTGCTGCAGGTTTGGCTAGCGAAGTATTGGTGCAAGTTGCTTATGCTATCGGTGTTGCTAAGCCAGTTGGTTTGTACGTGAACACTTACGGTACTTCTAAAGTGAAATTGAGTGACGGTGAAATCGCTGTGAAAATCGCGAAATTATTCGACATGAGACCAGCTGCTATCATCGAAAGATTCGGATTGAGATATCCTATCTTCGGCGAAACTGCTGCTTACGGACACATGGGA
>Ga0114969_10001182_pt1 | contig 22205 bp, 20 predicted proteins | sample M_130807_MF_Meta_FD_87316 | JGI IMG/M metagenome (GOLD analysis project Ga0114969, IMG submission 87316) | Freshwater microbial communities from Lake Montjoie, Canada to study carbon cycling - M_130807_MF_MetaG | ecosystem: Environmental > Aquatic > Freshwater > Lake | place: Lake Montjoie...
GGGCCTGGTTGGTTCGGATCTGCTGCTGCTCGAAGAGCGCCCAGTCCTGCTTGAACGCCAGTTCGATCTGTCCGAACACCATGTCTGTCGTCGCTTGGTCGTCCGGCTTCTTGTCCTGCCCCTGGGCCCAGAAATAGTGTGTCGAGGTCTCGGTCTCGGGCGTGATCAGGTTCAGGTTTACCAGGCCAATGCCGCCGAGTTTCGCGCCATTGGGCGCGCCGTGCGCGGCGATATTGTCCCGCGCATTCTGGCCATGCGGCGCGGCGCCGGACCACAGGCGGATGACCGAAGGCAGGGAGAAGCGCAGCAGTTGCCAGCGATCCACCTTGCCGCCCTTGAAGTCAGCGGCCTTGGCGTAGGTCGGCGGCGGGTCGCTGTTTATCATCCAGCGATGGACCTCGACGTCGTTCTCGCCGCGGATGGACTTAATGTCAGCCTGGTCGATCAGCGCATAGTTGCCGATCGTGGTCGCGTGCACGAAGGTGAGGTGGGTCAGGTCCATCAGGTTCTCGATGATGAACTGGTAGCGGCCTTTGACCGGAAACATGGTGCCTTTCCAGCCCCAATTGCCATCGTCGAGGAATGACAGGTCGGGGATCGTCGAAGCGTCGGCACTCGCAGGATCGGCCATCCAGACCCACATGCACTGATGACGTTCTACGATCGCATAGCCCTTCACTCGTGCGGTTTCCGGGATCTGCGTCTGCGAGGGGATCTTTACGCACTTGCCGCTCGAGTCGTACTGGAAGCCGTGATAGCCGCACTGGATCGTGTTGTCGATCACGGCGCCGAGCGACAGGGGGTAGTGGCGGTGGCAACAGCGGTCTTCGAGCGCGGCGAGGTTTCCCTGCATGTCGCGGAAGAACACGATCGGCTCGTTGCATATCATGCGGGCGAGGATCCCGCCCGGTTGAAGATCCTTGGCCCACCCGGCCATGTACCAGCCATTGCGTAAAAATGCCATCGTCGCCTCCCTCAGTGAGAATTCGCCTGCCTCGCGAACATGGTAAGCCGGATTCGCGCTGCAGCAAACCATCGCTTGACGTGCGATGACCCGTTTGCGATGCTTGTTTCACAACGCAGTGCGAATGCCGCGCTGCAAAAAATGGAGGAGACTATGAACAAATCACTGCGCGGTGCCTTGCTGTGTGCCTCTGTCGCCGGGGCCCTGACGTGCGCCGGCCCTGCTGCTGCCAAGTTGAATTCCTGCAACGATCCGATCGTGCTCGGGACCACGATTTCCGAGACGGGCCCGTTCTCGACGCTTGCCGACAAGTGGCGCAAGCTGACCGAAGTGTTTGCCGAGGAGGTCAACAAGGGCGGCGGGATCATGGTCAAGGCCTGCAACAAAAAGGTGCCGGTCAAGTTTGTCATCTACGACGACCAGAGCGTGCCCGCTACCGCAGTATCCCTTTACGAGAAGATGGCCACAGTCGACAACGTGGATTTTTTCGTCGGCCCCGACTGGTCGTCTCTGGGCGGGCCGGTGCCGCCGATAGCCGAGAAGCACAAGATCCCCATGGTAGCGGCCAACGTGGCCTCGCCCGCGCTGTATGACCGCGGACTCAAGTACCTGTGGGGTACGCCGTTCCCTGTGGTGCCGCGCTGGTCGGAGCGGTATTTCGACATGGTTTCGAAGCAGACCCCGAAGCCGCAGTCCATCTTCTTCGTGACCCACGACAACCCGGTAATGAAGGGGATCACCGCGTACTGGAGCAAGAAGGCCGAAGCGCAAGGGATCAAGGTGCTGGGCAGCGAGACCTTTTCCCCGGACCTGAAGGACTTCACGGCGATGATCGCCAAGCTGCGCGCTGCGAAGCCGGACATCATCTACATCGCCGCGTTCGACAGCGCCTCGGTGCCGCTGGTGCAGCAGATGCGCCAGCTCAAGGTAAAGGCGATGGACGTGCACCACGTCATGCTCACCGGCTCGCTTGCGCGCCAGGTCGGCAAGGACATCGAGGGCATGACCGGGGAGCTGTCCTGGTATCCCGGGATCAAGGGCGCCTACAGCGACCTGGTCGAAACGGTCATGCAGCGTTCGGACGTCAACATGTTCGACTACATCTGGACGCTGGGACGGCTCAGCTCCTACCTCGTGATGATGCAGGCAATCGAGAAGGCGGGCGCGATCGACCGCGAGAAGGTCAAGGATGCCCTCTACAAGGGGACCTTCAAGTCGCCGGCGGGCGACATCGTGTTCGACGAGCGCGGGTTCCCCGACACAGGCGCATTCACAGTCCAGATGCAGAACGGCAAGGTCAACGTGGTCTGGCCGCCCCATGTGGCCACCAGCAAGCCCGTCTGGCCTTCCCCGAGCTGGCAGTGACCGAGGCTTCCCGGGGCAGGCGTCCCCCGTTGCCCGCCAACCTGCTGGATTGACGGCAGTGACTCTGGAGGCTTTGATCCAGGTCCTGATCGGGGGGCTGCTGCTCGGCGGGCTGTACGCGCTGGTCGCTTTCGGTCTGTCTCTGATCTACGGCGTGGTGCGGATCCTGAACTTCTCTCACGGCACGCTGCTTTCGGTTGGCGGGGTGCTGGCGAGCCTCCTTTACGCGACCTACAAGCTCCACCCCGTGTTCCTGATCCTGATTCTGGTGCCGGCATTCTTTGCCTTCGGCTACCTCTTCTATGCGTACCTGCTCCAACCGCTGGAGCGCCGCAGCCACTTCGAGTCGACTGTGGGGACCGTGCTCGTAACGGTCGGTGCGCTGCTGATCCTGTCGGACCTCACGGCCAAACTCGCTGGGGCGACGCAGCGCAACATCCCGCTGCGCTTCGAGGCGATCGAGATCGGGGAGATCGTGATCTCCACCACGCAGATCTGGATCCTCGGCGGGATCGCGGTGCTTACGGTGGCCATGCAGGTGTTTCTGCGCAAGACATGGTTCGGGCGGGCGATCCGTGCCGTGACCCAGGACCCGGTGGGCGCGCGAATCTGCGGTGTGGATAGCAGTCGCATGAAAGCTGCTACGTTCGCCTTCGGCTCGTCCATCGTCGCTGTGGCCGCAGTGCTCTATTCCATGTCTTTCCCGGTCGACCCTTACATGGGGTTCGGGCTGACCGTGAAGGCGTTCACCATCATCATCCTCGGGGGCATAGGCAACCTTGTCGGGGCGTTGCTGGCGGGCCTTTTCCTTGGCGTTGCCGAGGGGCTCACAGGCTTCTTCTGGAAACCGGAGTGGGCGCCGGCGCTCTCGGTCATTCTGCTGCTTCTGATCCTCGTGGTTTTCCCCAAAGGACTGGGCCGCTCGCGATGAGGCGTCTCGGCGGTCCGGCCTGGAAAATGGCCCTGTTCCTCGCGGCCGGTGGCGTACCGCTGGCCGGCAATGCCTATTACACAACCTTTGCCTTCACGATCTTGATCGCCTTTGTGCTGGCGCAGAGCTGGGATTGGGTCGCGGGCGAAATGGGGTACGTGAACCTCGGGCATTACTGCTTCTACGGGATCGGCGCTTACGCGTTCGCCATCGTGCTGGTTGCAAAGTATCCGGTTGTACTGGCGATGCTGTTCGCGCTGATGGCTACCGCGATTGCGGCCGCAGTGTTCGCGTTTCCGCTGTTCCGCCTCAAGGGGGATTACTTCGCGTTCGGTACGCTGGCCCTGCTGCCACTGGCGGAGGTGCTTGCGCTGAACATGGTGCCGGTCACCAACGGCTCCGACGGAATCGTGTTGCCGCCCGACAACGTATTAGGTGAGGCCTATTACATCGCGCTGGCGGTTTGTGTGGCCACCGTGATCGTCACCGGGTGGCTCACCCACGTCCGGTTCGGGTACGCGCTCAAGAGTATCCGCAACGACGAGGAAGTGGCGGAGGTCATGGGCATCCGCATCTTCCCGGTCAAGGTGGCCGTGATTGTTCTGGCTGCGGCGTTTGCCGGACTGGCGGGGGGCGTGCAGGCCTGGCAGATGAGCTTCATCGACCCCGGCACGGTGTTCGGCCTCAACGTAGCGCTGGTGCCGGTGGCGATGGCGCTGCTCGGCGGCTCGGGCCTGCTGTGGGGGCCGTTGGTCGGGGTGCTGTTGCTCGCCACGATGCAGCAGTGGCTGCTGGTCAACGTGACGGGATACCAGGCGACCATCTACGGCACGGTGATCCTGCTGATCGGCCGCTTCATGCCGGGCGGGCTGTTGCGCGCAAGTTGGGTGCGCGAGCGGCGCTGGCTCTCCGGCCTCGTCCAGGAGCACCACGAGCGAATCACTGGCACCGGGGCGGCGCGGCAGGTGAGCGGGCAGTTGCCCCTCGCAGTGCGCCCCACGGATCGCTCGCGCCCGATGCTCGAGTGCCGCGAGGTGAGCATGACGTTCGGCGGAAACGTGGCGGTCAACGCGGTCAGCCTCAGCATCATGCAGGGTGAAATCGTAGGGCTGGTCGGCGCCAACGGGTCCGGCAAGACGACGCTGTTCAACTGCATCTCCAAGGTCTATGAGCCGGTGGGCGGCGGGATCCTGCTCGACGGCCGGCCGCTTGCCGGGCTGCGCCGGGACCAGGTGGCGCACCTGGGTGTGGGGCGGACCTACCAGATTCCGCGACCGTTCGGCGATCTCACTGTGCAGGAGAACATTGCCGTGCCCCTCATGTTCGGCGAGGACCGGCTCGGCCCGCGCGAGGCGCTGGACCAGGCGCGCGAGTTCGTCGCCTATGCGCGGCTCGATGCGCGGCTCACCGATCGGGCGGACGCGCTTTCGCCGCAGGAGAGGAAGGCGCTCGAGTTCGCGCGGGCGCTGGCCTGCAAGCCGAAGCTGCTCCTCGTCGACGAAGTGGCCTCGGGCCTCACGCCGATGGAGATCAAGCGCTTCGTTGAGTTGATCCGCGACGTGCGCGACCGCTACGGCATCACAGTGGTCTGGGTGGAGCACATCTTCTCGGCACTCGCGCAGGTGGTGGACCGGGTCATCGTGCTGGAGCAGGGAGAGGTGATCGCCGACGGAGTGCTGGGTGACGTAGTCAAGGATGAGCGCGTGCTGCGCACCTACCTCGGCGGGGCTGCGCAGAAGGCAGCGGTGGGCCATGCTTGAACTCGAGCACGTGGCCGTGGATCACGGCAGCCAGCGCGCGCTGTGGGATGTGAGCCTGCAGGTGCGTGAACGCGAGTTGGTCGGGCTGCTCGGCGCCAACGGCGCCGGGAAATCCACCACGCTTGGCGCCATCATCGGCCTGTACCCGGCGGCTTCGGGGTCATTGCGCTATGCCGGAGAGGCGATCGGCGGGCGGTCCACCTCCCGCAACGTGGCTGCAGGGATCGCGCTGGTCCCGGAAGGCCGTCGACTGTTTCCGGCAATGACCGTCGAGGAGAACCTTGCGATGGGTGCGTATGCACCGACCGCCCGCCGGGGCGTGCGCGAGGCGCTGGCGCGGACTTACGAGTTGTTCCCGATCCTCGCCGACAAGCGGCGGCAGGATGCGGGTGAACTTTCCGGCGGCCAGCAGCAGATGGTGGCGATCGGCCGGGCCCTGATGTCCGGCCCCAGCCTGCTGCTGCTGGATGAGCCCTTCATCGGCGTGGCGCCGATCCTGGTCGAAGAGATCATTCGGGCCTTGCGCCGCATCGCCGCGGGTGGCGTCACGATGTTGCTGGTGGAGCAGAACATCCATCGCGCCCTTGATTTCGTCGAACGGGCGTATGTGATTGAAAACGGCCGAACGGTGCTCGAGGGTGGTCGCGACGCGCTTGTCGGCAATCCGGAGTTCAGCAACAAATTTCTAGGTCTCGACTAGACCGAAGGGAATGCGGACATGGCAAAGCGTCTTGAAGGACGAGTAGCAATCATCACGGGAGCCGCACAAGGCATCGGAGCCGTCTACGCACATGCTCTGGCCGATGAAGGCGCCGCGGTGGTGGTGTCGGACTTGCTTGATGCCGGTCCGGTCGCCGAAGCGATCCGGCAGGCGGGTGGGCGCGCCCTGGCCCTGAAGACTGACGTGACCGATCCGGCCTCGGCCCAGTCCATGGTGGCGGACACCGTGAAGGCATTCGGCGCGATCGATATCCTGGTCACCAATGCCGCCCTGTTCGGCAACCTGTCGCTGAAGCCCGTGACCGAGATCGACAGCGCCGAGTGGGACCGTGTGATGGCGGTCAACGTGCGCGGCGTGTTCGAGTGCGTGAAGGCGGCCGTCCCGGAGATGCAGAAGCGCAAGTACGGCAAGATCGTCAATATCGCCTCCGGAACCGTGTTCAAGGGCTCGCCCCTGCTTCTGCACTACGTGACATCCAAGGGGGCGGTCGTGGCGATGACTCGTTGCCTCGCGCGTGAGTTGGGCGACGACGGCATCCGGGTCAATACCCTGGCGCCGGGCCTGGTGATGAGCGACAACGTTATCGCAAACCCTGCGTGGAAGGGCGCGATCGTCGCCAACAACATAGCCAGCCGTGCAATCAAGAAGGATCTGTATCCGTCAGACCTGACCGGGACCCTGGTGTACCTGTGCTCGGCCGAAAGTGATTTCGTTACCGGGCAGGTGGTGGTGGTGGACGGCGGTTCGGTGATGCACTGATTTTCCGGCGCCAGTGAGCGGGCATCCTCACTGCTCGCCGATCAGCGTCGAGAAATCTCATAAGCCGTACTCCGTCCGCCCCCCGGCGTCTTCGTCAATATCCCGAGCGCCACCAGTTCGTTGATGTCGCGCAGTGCGGTGTCGGGCGAGCACTTCGCAATGGCGGCCCACTTGCTGCTGGTGAGCTTGCCCTCGAACCCATCCAGCAGCCGGTTGAGCAACTTGATCTGCCGCTCGTTCATTGGCGTGCCGGACCAGCGCTGCCAGAAATCCGCCTTCGTCATGACAGCGCAGAGCATCGCCTCCGCCCCCTGTATCGCGCGCAACAGGCAGCCGAGGAACCATTCAAGCCAGCCCGTGACATCGAGCGAGCCCTTCTGGGTGCGCTCCAGCATCTCGTAGTAGTCCTTTCGCTCTTGCTGGATTTGCGCCGACAGGCTGTAGAACCGCTGCGATGATCGTTCGGCGCGAGCCAATGCCATATCCCCGACCGCCCGGGCGATACGACCGTTCCCATCGTCAAACGGGTGGACGGTCACGAACCACAGATGCGCGAGGCCCGCCTTGATCAACGGATCCTCTTCCTGGTCGGCGCTGAACCACACCAGCAGGTCCGACATCTCGGCGTCCAGTCGATTGGCAGGTGGCGCTTCGAAGTGCACCTTCTGCCGGCCTGGGGGACCGGACACTACTTGCATGGGCCCGCTTGAATCGTTGCGCCAAGTCCCTGTGCGAATCAGCGCCATGCCGCTGTAGCCGGTCGGGAAAAGCGCGGCGTGCCAACCAAACAATCGCTCTGGCGTAAGCGCCAGGGGATGCTGGGTGGTCGCATCCAGCACCATGTCGACGACGCCATCTACATGCCGGTCGGCGGGCGCCAGGGCGCCGATGTCTACTCCCAGGCGACGCGCGACCGAGGAGCGGACTGCGTCAGGATTGAGACGTTCGCCTTCAATCTCGCTGGTTTTCAGCACGTCTTCGGTCAACACCTGCACGGTGGCCTGCTCACGCAGCCCCATCCCGAGGCCCTGCATCCTTCCGAGCAAGTTGCCCTGCGCGCGGTGAACCTGGCCGAGCAGGTTCAGTAGCTTGTGGATGTCATAGCGCCAGTGCGGCCAGTCCTGCTGCTGCCAGAGGTAAGTATTTTCTCCGCTATTCATGCGGTGATTATGCTCGACATTCTCCGCAAGGGCAATATATTTACCGCAATTACTGCGTCGAATGCTTGGTTGCGGGCCTCGCAGAAAGAGAGTGCGCTCGAGTTGCTCGAAGCCCACTCATTTGGTCAACAGCGCAATGTAGGCCGGGTAACTGAAATTGCGATTTTTCTTTTGCCCGGTCATCTCGACAACGATACCGAGATCGCTCAGGAGCTTGATTGCCGCGTTGGCCGTCGGAAAGGTGGTGGTCAGTTTTTGTCGCACGCGCTCGACGGTGAACCGCGGCATCATCGGCAGCAGCTCGAACAGGCGATAGGCGGCAGGTCCCGATTTCGGCGAATTGAGAAGGCGCCTTCGGTCGGCGGCGACCAGGGTTGCGATCTCGACGATGCTGCGTTCGGCGTCAGTCGCCGCCATGGCGACCCCCTCGAGGAAGAAGGTGATCCACGATTCCCAATGTCCTTCGGTGCGGATGCCTGAGAGCTGTCGGTAATAGTCCATCTGATGCTGTTTCAAATAGCCGCTCAGGTACATCAGGGGCTCCGGCAACAGCCGCCAATGCTCCAACAACGCCGCGATTAAGAGACGTCCGATGCGGCCGTTGCCATCCAGAAACGGGTGGATGGTTTCGAACTGGGCGTGCACTAACGCGATATTGACCAGGGGCGGCAGTGCGGGCGAAGCGGAATGAATGAACCTTTCCAGATCGCCCAGCAATCGCGGCACCTGATCTGCCGGAGGAGGCACGAAAACCGCGTTCCCGGGCCGGGTGCCACCGATCCAGTTTTGTGAGCGGCGCAACTCGCCAGGTTGCTTGCCCGATCCGCGCGCCCCGTCGAGCAGCAGGCGGTGGGCATCGCACATCAGACGGACACTGATGGGCAGCCCGCCGGGATTCCTGAGGTTGTCGCGCACGAGTCGATAGGCGCGCAGATAGTTTGTGACTTCCTCGATGTCATCCGCATTGCCCACATCTAGGCCGGCTTCCTCATCGAACAAGTCGGTGAGGGTTGCCTGGGTTCCCTCGATTTGCGACGTCAGTAACGCTTCTTTCCGGATCGCGCTATACAGGAGCCAGTCGACCGAAGGCACAAGCCCCGACACGCCCGACAGGCGGGCAAGGGCCAGTTCTGCGGCCCGGTTCTGCGCTTCGAATCCATCCAGCGAAAGGGCGGGCTCTGCCGGCGGCAAGGCACTCGGGACGAAGGCCTGGACCGCTTCGCCAAGGGTGGTCGAGGTGATGTAGGTTCCGGTAGGGCGCTTCATGTTGAAGATTTGTTTAATGGCTTACCGTAATAATAAAGCAGTCTTTAATATTATGGCAATCAATTAAAGCTTGTTTTAATAACTGGACTTCTGGCAAAGATGGCCTAACGGGCACGAGCTATCGGGACGAAGCTTTCGTCCTCGAAAAGCGATTGCGTATAAGCGAATACCTCTGCTGCCACTTTTCACCCTATCCCCTTGTCAGGAGCCAATCTTCAGCCAAATTGCTGCCAATCGGCTCCTGCTCACCCCGGCGCTCGCCAAGATTCCGGTTCCCGCTTCATCGTCGCAAAAAGCAGCCAGGCCGCCAGTTGCACCGCCCCGAGCACCGCAAAGGCCAGCGCATAGCTCTCCGCCGGGTAGCGGCCGCCCTCGGCGGGATACACGCGCAGCATCATCCCCGTCCCGATCTGCGCGATGAACGCGAAAACGAAAGTTGAGACGTTCAAGGCGGTGTTCAGGCGACCGGATACCGCCACCGAAAAATGCCGCGAGAGGATGGCATAGGCGAGCATGGTCGCGAGCGACCCGAACGCATAGGTAAGCAGGAGGGGGAGCTTGAGCAGGCCGGGCGCAAACGCCAGGCCGAAGAAGCCGGCGACCGACAGCAGCGTTCCCCACTTCATCAGCGTCATGCGTGAGAGCCCGCGCGCGGCCATGCGATCCGCGCCCTGCCCGAAGATGACGGAGGCCACGGCATAGGTCAGCGCAGACCACATCAGCCATTGCGCGGCCTCACCGCGGGCGAGTCCCTGCGTGTCCATCAGCCAGGGCACCAGCCACAGCCCGAACAGGGACTGGTAGCTGCCCTGGATCAGGATCAGCGGCGCCCCGATGCGCCAGAAGGCTGGCGTTGCGAATATTGCACAGATCTTCGACCACTGCTCGTCCCAGCGTTCGTGTGCGCCGGCAAGGGGCTTCTCGGGGACGGCAAAAAAGATCCAGGCCGAGACCAGCACGGAAAATCCGGCCAGTCCCGCGAATATCCCGCGCCAGCCGACCACGCTGGCTGCAAACTCAACGGGTACGGTCGCGGCCACCGCGCCGAGCGCCCCCGCAGCGATGACCCACCCGTTGAGGGTCGCCAGACGGTCGAGCGGGAACCAGAGGGTGAAGGCCTTCATGGACCCCATCAGGCACGCCGAAACGCCGAGACCGATGAGTACGCGCCCGAATACCAGCGACCCCAGCCCATCGGCGGCTGCAAACGCAGCTGCGCCTGCAGCGGCCACGAGGAGCAACGACGCGGTGACCCGGCGAGGGCCGTAGCGGTCGAGGAAAATGCCCAGCGGGATCTGCGTCGTGGCGAAGGCGATGAAATAGGCGCTCGTGAGCAGCCCGAGTTCGGCCGATGTCAGCGAGAACGTCCCCGCGATGTCCTTGGAGATGACGGCGTTGACGTTGCGGAACAGGAACGAAAGGAAAAAGCCCGTCGCAAACGGCAGGAACACGACCAGGAGCAGCCGCGTGGGCAGGGAGGCGTTCACTCAGTCGCAGCGGTTTGCGATGCCGAACCCTTGTCCCAGAATACGATGCGGCTGTGCAGGAAGCGGATCGACAAGCTGCCTGCCACGCCCAGTACGGCGAGGCTGATGAGCGCCGCGAACATTGTGTTGGTCTCGAGGTTCACCGCGGCGGCGCTGATGAGATAGCCAAGGCCCTTGGTCGAGGACACGAACTCGGCCACCACCGCGCCGATGAGGCCCAGCACCACGGCGATCTGCAGGCCGGCGAAGATGTGCCCCGCGGCCGAAGGGATCTTGATCCGGGTGAGGATGTGCCAGGGCGAGGCCGAGAAGGCGTGCATCAGGTCGAGCAGGGCCGGGTTGGTCTGCTTCAGGCCGACCGCAGTGTTGATGAACATCGGGAAGAAGCACACCAGCGCGACCATCACGACCTTGGACTCTAGCCCGAAGCCGAACCACACGATGATCAGCGGGGCCAGTGCGACCTTGGGCATCGACTGCAGGGCTACGACGTACGGCAGCAGTGTCTGCTCCACGGCGCGCGATTCCGCGAACAGGCACCCGAGCATGAAGGCCAGCGTGCAGCCCAGGATGTAGCCGAAGGTCATCGACTGGAGCGTGAAGAAGAAGTGCTTCCAGAAAAGGCCTTCGATGTAGCCGCGCTGCAGGGCTTCCAGCACGGCGTAGGGCGTCGGCAGGATGAAGTTCGGCACCTTGAAGATGCGGATCGACATTTCCCAGACGGTGACCAGCACGACGAATGCGATGGCCGGGTAGAGGACGCTCTTGAGCTTTTCGTTCATCGCGGGGTTCTCAGTCGAACTTCACGAGGTCGGTGAACAGCGCGCGCAGCGCGTTGCAGTGCTCGGCAAAAGGCTTTTCGGCCATCGTTTCGAGCGTGCGCGGGCGCGGCAGGTCGACTTCGAATTCCCGGATCGTGCGCCCGGGCCGGGCCGACAGCACGACGATCCGGTCGGAGAGGAACACCGCCTCGGGAATGGAGTGCGTGATGAACATGACCGACTTGCCGGCGGCCATCCAGATGCGCTGGAGCTCCATCATCATGTGCTCGCGCGTCATCGCATCGAGGGCCGCGAAGGGCTCGTCCATGAGGAGCAGGGCCGGGTCGTGGATCAGGCCCCGCGCGATGCCGACGCGCTGCTGCATGCCGCCGGACAGTTCGCCCGGATAGTGGCTGGAAAATTTCGCGAGCCCCACCAGCTTGAGGAGTTCGAGCGCCTTCGCGCGGCCGGCCTCCAGGTCGAGGCCGAGGGTGCGGATCGGGAGCAGCACGTTTTCCAGCGTGGTCTGCCACGGGAGCAGGGTCGGTTGCTGGAACACGATGCCCACGTCCGGGCGCGGGCCGGTGATGGGGGTGCCACGCAGCGTGACCGAGCCCCCGGAAGGCTTGAGCAGTCCGGACACGACCTTGAGCAGGGTCGATTTGCCGCAACCGGAGGGGCCGAGCACGGAAAGGAACTCGCCCTGTCCGAGCGTGGCGCTGAGGCCTTCCAGTGCCGTGACGGGACCCCGCGATGACGAATAGGTGACGGCCAGGTTGTCGGCGCTGAAGATTGAGTCTGTCACTGCGGCTGTATGCCCAGTTGTTTGGCCAGCGCACCGAAGCGCTCGATGTCCTTCTGGATCGCGGCGGCGAACTGCTCCGGCGTGGAGCCCATGGGGTCGAGGCTGCGCGCGGCGAATTCCTTCCTGCCTTCGGCGCTTTGCACGTACTTCGCCGTCTCCTGCTGGATGCGGTCGACGATCGCCTTGGGCGTGCCGGCCGGGGCGACGAGGCCGTACCAGAAGGTGGAGTCGAACCCCTTCAGCCCTACGGACGCACCCGCGTCAGTGAAGAGCGGGACCGAGGGCATGGACGGCGTAGGGCTCGTGACCCCGTAGCCCTTGAGCCGGCCTGAATTCACCAGTGGCGTCGAGGCGCCCGGATTGTCGAGGAACAGCGTCACCTGGTTGCCGATGAGGTCCGGGTAGACCTGCGAGGCGCCCTTGTAGTTGATGTCCGCCATCGAGGTCCCGGTCAGGGCCTTGAGTTGCAGCGTGAGCAGGTAGCCGATCGTCGAGGTGCCCACGTTGGCGAAGTTGAGCTTGCCGGGATTCGCCTTGGCGTAGGCCACCATCTCCGCGATCGAGTTCGCGGGCAGCGCCGGGCTGCCGAGCAGCACGAAGGAGGTGTTCCCGATCATCGTGATCGGGGCGAAGCTCTTCAGCGGGTCGTAGGGCACGTTCTTCTGCAGCACGAGCGCCCCGGGATGGGTGCTGGAGGTGGCAATGCCGATGGTGTAGCCGTCGGGCGCGGCCTTCGCCACGGCATCCGAGCCTATGGTGCCGCCCGCGCCGCCGCGGTTCTCGACCACGACCGGCTGGCCAAGCGCCTCGGCGAGCTTCGCCGCGACCGAGCGCGCGGTCAGGTCGGTGCCGCCGCCCGGGGGGAAAGGGACCACCATCTTGAGGGCGTGCGAGGGCCAGGCTTGTGCGTGTGCGACGCCGGCCGAGGCGGCCAGCAGCAGGGCTGCGAGGATGCGATTCACTTTTTCACCTGCGGGTACATGACGGCGTCGCCGTGGCGGTACATCTCTTGCATTTCCGCCTTGGATATCCGGTCGACCTGGGTGCCGCGGATTGCGGCAAGCTGTTCGGCGAGGATGTTGCGCTTCACTTCGGCAGCGAGGATGTTCACGCGGCCGTAGCATTCGGACACATTGCGCCCGAGCACGGTGATGCCGTGGCGCTTCATCAGGATGCAGTTGGTGTCCTGGATGAACGTCTTGATCGGCTCGACGTCCTCCTCCACATTGATGTGCGCCGGCAGGAAATGCACGGGCTTCTGCATCAGGTAGGAGAACGTGAGGCCCACCGGGCGGAAATCGTCGACGCCCGAGGCGAGGTAGGCGATGGTCTCGTCGTGGTGCAGGTGGATCACGCAGTTGGTGTCGGGACGCAGGCGGAGCATTTCGCGGTTCATCTGGTGGCCGACGGTGGTGGCCCGGTCGCCGTGGAGGATGCGTCCGTAAGGCACGTCGGTGATCACGACGTCGTCCACGCCCATTTCCTCGAGCGAGACGCCCTGGCACTTTACGTAGCACACCCCCTGCGGGTAGTCCGGGTGCGGCACGCGCATCACCATGTTGCCGACGGCCGCCTGCACGTAGCCGCGTTGCGCGAGCCTGTGTGCGTACAGCACGTATTGCTCCGCGATCTTGCGGTCGAACTTGACCGCAGGATCGGGTGCGAGCTGGTTGACCTGGTAACGGGGTTCGGGCGCGTTCATGGGGCCTCCGTAGGGCTAGGGCAGCTTTCGCGCATCGGCGATCACGGCCGCAGGATCGAAATTGTTCATCGCCGGCACGAGGGCGTTCGTGTACAGCGAATTCAGGTCGATGGCGGTGGTCTGGATCTGGCCGCCGTCGGCCATGACCTGCACCATGTTCTTCCATGCGCCTTCGGGATACTCGCCCCAGCGCGGGCGTTCACCCTTGGGGAAGGCGAGGTACTTGTCGTAGCGGGCGTTGAGCAGCGCGACGCTGTCGGCCAGGATCTTCGCCTCGTTCGTGCCAGGGGGCTTGAGCGAGGGATCTTCCTTCCACGCAGCCTTCACGCACCCGGGCCGGTTCACATTGCAGGCGAGCGTGGCCTTGGCGAGCGCCCGGCCGAACGCGGCCAGCAGTTTCGGGTTGGTGCGGATGGTGTCCTCGTGGGCGATGATCCCGTTGGAGAAGAGGTCGAGGTATTTCTGCGGCATCTTCAGGCGGCGCACCGCGGTGCCCTGGGTCTCAAGCTGCGTGTGCATCGTCTCGAAGAGATTCAGCGCATCGACGCGCCCGTCCTTGAGCGCAAGGAAGGCCGGTGCGCCAAGGCCCGTGGGCACGAGTTCGAGGTCGCGCCCGACCTCGATGCCCATCTCCTTGAACATGGCGCGGGTCAGCGGGATGTTGCCGAACGCGAGGGCGCCCACCGCGATCTTCTTTCCCTTGAGGTCCGCCAGCGTTTTCACCGGGGAATTCGCGAGCACGGCGAACTCCCACACGTTCTCGCGGATCACGTTGTAGACGTACTTGAGGGGCAGCGGATCCTTGCCGGGCTGGCGTGAAATGACCAGCGGATCCGGGTTCGGGAAGCCGACCGTGACGCGCTTGGTGACGATCTGGGGCAGCAGCACCGCGCTGCCGTTGAATACGACGGTCTCAACCTCTATGCCTTCCTCGGCCAGGTAGCCGAGGTGCTTGGCCACCAGCAACTGGCCGTTGACCACGGTGAGCGGGCTGACCAGGCCGAAGACGATCTTTTGCTGCGCGCCCGCCGCTGCGCACCAGAGCCCGAGGGCCAGCAGCAGGAGGCGCGCTTTCATTGCGCGGCCTTGGCGCGCGCGATGATCGCGGCCGTATCGAAGCGGTTGATTTCCGGCACCAGCGCGTTGGTGTAGCAGGTCTCCACGGCGATGTCCTTGGTGGAGAGCTGGCCGCCCTCGAAGAGCGTCGTGGCGAAGTCTTTCCAGGCCTGCGCGGGGAACTCGCCCCAGCGACGCTGCTTCTGGTTGTCGAAGTCCAGGTACTTGTCGAAGCGCGCGGCCATGATCTTGATGCCGTTGCGGATATTGGTCGCTTCGTCGCCGCTCGTGGGCTTCTGGTTCGGGTAGAGGGTCCAGAAGGCCTTTACGCAGGCGGCGCGGTTGGCTTCGCAGAACACCGAGGTCTTGGCGATGGCCCGGCCGAAGGCGGCCAGCGTCTTCGGGTCGTCGCGGATCATGTCCTCGTGCGCGACAAAGCCGTTGGAGAAGAGGTCCTTGTATTTTTTCGGCATCTCGAGGCGCCGGATCGCGGTGCCCTGCACTTCCATGGTGGCGTGCTGCGAATCGAAGAGGTTCAGCGCGTCGACTTTCTTCTCGCGGAAGGCGAGGAAGGCGGGTGCGCCCACGCCGACGGGCAGGAGTTCCGCCTCGAAGCCGAACTCCTTGAACATTGCCTTGGTGATGGGGATGTTGCCGAACGACAGCGCGCCGACGCCGATCTTCTTGCCCTTGAGGTCCTTGAGGTCCTTGATCGGGGAGTCCGCGGGCACGATGAACTCCCAGGCCGATTCACGCGTGGCGTTGTAGAAGTACTTGATCGGCAGCGGATCCCTGCCCGGCTGGCGGGAGATCATCAGCACGTCCGGGTTCGGGTAGCCGATGTGCACGCGCTTGGCGGTCATCTGCGGCAGCAGCGTGCCGGTGCCGTTGAACTCGACAATCTCAAGCTCGATTCCCTCTTCCTTGAAGAAGCCCAGCGCCTTGGCGGCGATGATCACGCCTTGCGAGAGCGTCACCGAAGTGACGTTGCCGTAGACCAGCTTGGTCTGGGCCTGCGCCGGGCCGGCTGCAATGGCCACGGCGGCAAAAAAGGACAATCCCCACGACACTGAACGATTCATATGCTGCTCCGACGAATTGACGATGCTTTCCCCGGCGCAAGAGCCGGGCCGATACCCTAGGCCGTGAAGGCTGGGGGAGGAGTGTACCCAGCGTAATCCTGCTCCAGCAGCCTGGCGAAGCCGATGGTGGACAGGTCGCCCAGGTACGGGCCCACCACCTGTACCGAGAGCGGCAGTCCCGCGGGCGTTTGCCCGATGGGTGCGACCGTCGCCGGCAGGTAGCTGACGGTGGCGATGCCCTGCCAGAATCCCTGGGCGTTGTAAGGGACCTGGCGGCCGTCGATGTCGAGCTTGCGCGCCTCACGCACGGGGGATTCGTCGAACGGGAATGCCGGGACGGGCGTGCCTGGGATCAGCAGCAGGTCATGGTCCTTGAAATAGTCGGCCCACATCGCGCGCAACTGCATGCGGGCTTCGTGCGCTGCGCACCAGTCCCGGTGATATTGGGCGAGCCCGCGGGCCGCGAGCGCGGGCGGACTCATGTCGTCGGCGGCGAATCTGGCGGCATCTGCCAGCGTTTGCTGGAACACGGCGTCGTTCATCCGGGCGGCGGCGACGCCGCGAACGAAGCGCATGAACATGGCCTGGTGCTTCGCTGCGTCGATCGGCAGGGTCGCGGGGGTGACCTTCGCCCCTTTCTTGCGCAGCCAGGCGGCCAACGACTCCAGTCCGGTGCGCACCGAATTCGCAATGGGACTCATCTCGATGTCGGTCAGCAGCCCGATGCGCAGGCCCTTGACCGACTTCGCACGAGAGGCGGGGAGCTTGAGGACCCAGCCGGGGGCGTCCTCTTCCAGAGGTCCGGCCACGGCGCGCAGGAACGGCTCGAGGTCGCGCGCGCTGCGCGTGATCGGACCGAGCACCGAGAGGTCCGGGATGGAGAGGGCCGGCGTCAGCGAGTGGCCGCGGGTCGGGACAATGCCGAAACTCGGCTTGTGCGCATAGAGGCCGCAGAAACTGGAGGGAACGCGGATCGAGCCGGCGAGGTCGCTGCCGAAGTCTGCGGCGGACAGGCCGGCTGCGACGGCGGCAGCGCCTCCGCCCGAGGAGCCGCCGGGCGTGCGCGCGAGGTCATACGGATTGCGGGTGGTGCCGTAGACGGCGTTATAGGTCTGCAGGTCCTGCAGCAGCAGCGGCACGTTGGTCTTGCCGAACACCACCGCACCAGCCGCCTGCAGGCGCTCGATGGCGACCGAGGTGTAGTTGGCGACGCTGTCCTTGAAAACCGGGTTGCCCCAGGTGGTCTTGAGGCCCTCGACGTTGAAGGACTCCTTCACCGTCATCGGGACGCCATGCAGCGGGCCCCAGGCCCCGCCTTTCTTCAGCGCACGGTCAGCGGCTTTCGCACGCTTTCTCGCGCGCTCGAAGTCGCGCACGACCACCGAGTTCAGCGCACCGTCGTGTTTTTCGACGCGGGCGATGTAGTGGTCGAGCAATTCGAGCGCGGAGATCTTCCCCGAGCGCAGCTTCGCGGCGAGGGCCGTGGCGGAAGAAAAGGCGATGTCTGCGGGCATGGCGGGCCTCAGGCGGCTTGGGGCGAGTAGGTGCCGCGGCCGACGGCGCAGAGCTTGCCGTCCGGGCCGAACACGTCGATGTCGATCACAGCGGCCGACTTGCCCGCACGGCGCACGACGGCCGTCGCGTCAAGGTAATCGCCCACGGAGGGGCGCAGGTAGTCGATCCGCAGGTTGATCGTCGGCACGCCGCCGCCGGCCAGCATGCCGATCGCGAAGTCGCCCACCGTGTCGATGAACGAAGCAATCGGCCCGCCGTGGAACTGCTTGGTGCCGGCGCGACGCTCGAGTTCGGGCCGCAGCGGCATCCGCGCCGAGAAGGTGCTCGTGGCGTGGTCGAGGCCGAGGACCTTCAGGCCGAGGAAGCTGATGAAGGGCGAGCGGTCGAAAATCGCCTGGATGTCGGCGATTTCGAGTTTTTTCGGCTCAGCTTTTGCGGTGCCCTCGCTCATGGCTTCACCACGACCTTGCCGAACACCTCGCGGTCTTCGAGCATGCGGAAGGCCTCGTTGGCCTCGTCCAGCTTGAACTCCTTGTCGATGACGGGCTTCAGCTTGCCGGTCTTGATCATGTCGATCAGGGTGTGCAGGTCTTCGCGCATCCAGCCGTTGGAGCCGAGCACCTGCAGCTCGAAGGTCCAGATGAAGCGCAGGTCTTCCTGCGGGTCGTAGCCGGCCGTCGCGCCGCAGGTGAGCAGGCGCCCGCCGCGGTGCAGGACGCGCATCGACTTCACCCAGGTGTCGCCGCCGGTGAAGTTGACCACCACGTCCACGCCGTCCTCGAACTTGCGGCGATGCGGCTTGCCGAACTTCTCGAACACCCACTTCATGAAGTCGTGCTTCTTGTAGTCGAGCAGGTGGTCTGCGCCGAGTTCGCCGAGGCGCCTCAGCTTGTCTTCCGTGGAGGCCGCTGCGATGACTTCCGCGCCCGCGAGCTTGGCCAGCTGCACGCAGCAGGTGCCTACCCCACCCGAGGCGCCGAGGATCAGGACCTTTTCCTTCGCCGCGATCTTGCCGATCGTGACCATCATGCGCAGCGCGGTGCCGTAGGCCACAGGCAGGCAGGCCGCAGCCTCATAAGAGACTTCCGGCGGCAGCTTGACGAGGTGGTGGTCCGGCACGGCGCAGAACTCGGCCAGCCCGCCGGGACGCATTTCGCCGAGCAGGCCGCCCGGGCCCTTGCGGTCCACTGGGTCGACCATCACGCGGTCGCCGACCTTCCATTCCTTGACGTCGGGGCCGACCTCGACGATCTCGCCGGCGAAGTCCAGGCCCGGGATGCAGGGCATCGGCACCTTGATGCCGGGCATGCCCTTGCGCGTGAAGACATCGTGGTAGTTGAGCGTCGCCGCACCGACCTTGATGATGACCTCGTCGGCCGCGGGCTTGGGGTCCGGGTAGTTGGACTCGTACTTGATCGAGCCGGGACCGCCGTGTTCGTATATGACTGCTGCTTTCATCGTCTATTTCTCCGCTTGCATGAACTGGATTGCCGCGCCGCAGGCGTGCTCCGGCGCGACCCAAAGTTGCGAGGCGCTCATCCCGGCCTGCATCGGGACGCCGTTCGCCTCAAGGTATTTCCGCGTGGCATCGATCGACGCCACGCGGATGCCGAATCCCGCCGGCGAGGGCACCGGCGGCACAAAACTGCCGGGTACTCGCGTGCGCCACTCGGCTTCCTGCGTCAGCCACATCGTGCCGCGGTCGAGCTCGAGCTTGACCACGCCCGGAAACCGCTCGATCCGGTCGGAGAACAGCGGCGCGAATTTCTGCACGGTCGCTTCGGGGTCGGCGACGACGAAGTACACCGCGTCGATCCCGAGTGCGCCGTTGGGGTGGTCCAGCAGGTGGGGTTGCCAGAGCACGTCGCGCGTGAGGTGCTCGATGAAGATGAACCGGCCCTCGGTGAACTTCGCCCGCTCGACATACATGTTGCGGAATTTCGCACGGCGGGTTTCCTTGTCGCCCGGGCCGAACGCGGCATCGCGCTCAAGGGCCCGCGGCGCTTCCACCGGGGCGCCCGCTTTCTGGAACTCTGCGTACGCCGCATCCGCCTCCCCGCTGCCGATGGCGACGATGTGCAGGCCCTCGTAGATCGCGACCATGTCCTTGACCGTGCTGTACATGCTTGCGTCGGTGAGGCCGATGATTTCGAGGTACCCGTCGCGGAACATGGCGCAGTGGTTGCCGGACCCCCAGGGCTCGACCGGACCGCCCTTGGAGCGCGAACCGGAGTGGAAGCTCCTGGCCGTCAGTTGGAAGCCCAGTCGCGCATAGGCATCGCGGCCGCGGTCCAGGCTCTTTACGGCAACGCCGCAGTGATCGAGTTCGCGTTTCATTGGGCCAGCCTCAGGATGAAACCGTTGGTGAACTGCGGTGCGACGAACCACTCGGCACCGCTCTTTTGCACGGGAACGCCATTTTCGCTCATCAGCGCGACGGCGCGGGCACGGTCTGCGAACCGCACTTCGAGGCCCGCAAAAGCCGGCAGCGCCTGTGGGCGCCATCCGTACCGCGTTTCGAAAGCGTCGGCGCCATGCACTTCGATCGAGCCGCCCTGGGGCGGGCGCAATCGGAGCACGCCGTCGGCGCCTTGCGCAGCCGGGACGCCGAGCACCGTCTCGAGGCGGCTGGCCTCTGCGGCGACGTCATCGGCGCAGACGAGGGCGGCTTCCAGCGCCAGCGCCCCGTTGGGGTGCGACTGGTAGCGCGGCTGCCAGAGGAAGTCCGGGGTCTGGTGCTCGAGGAGGATGTAGCGTCCTTCCGGGTAGGACTCGTCGCGGCTGAAGATATTGCGAAAGCGCATCGTCTCCTCGGCGCCGTTGACGTCGAGCTTGCGTTCGCGCTGCACCGGGGCATTCAGGGTGTCAGTGCGCTTGGCGAGCTCCGCATAGGCCGAATCGGCGTTCGGGACGCGAAAGGCGAGCAGGTGCAGGCCTTCGAAGCGGTCGAGGAATTTTGTCCACGGGTTGAAGGCGGTCGCGTCGACGATGCCGATGAGCTCGAGATAGCCTTGCGCCAGGATCGCGCAGCGGTTGGCGGTCGCCCAGGGGCTGTCCTCGTCCCGGCCGGGCATCTTGCCCCGCTGGCGGCTCAATGGAGAGAGCTGGAACCCGAGCTTCTCCCAGCGGGCTGCGCCGGCCGCGAGGTCGCGGACGATGGTCCCGAGGTGGTCGAGCGACGCCATTCAGGCGCCGGCCTTTTCGGGGTCGCGCCAGAGTTCGCGGGCGCGCGCCTTGAGGAGTTTGCGGTCGATCTTGTTCGGGCCGGCGAGCGGCAGCACGTCCATGAATTCGACCTGGCGCGGATGCTGGTAGGCCGGGGCATTGGCGAGGGCGTACTGCTTGATCTCGTCCTCGCCGAGTTTGGAGCCCGCGCGACGCACGATGAATGCGAAAGGCTTCTCGCCCTTGAGCTCGTCGGGCACCGGGACGACACAGGACTGCGCGATGTCCGGGTGCTTCTCGAGCACGTGTTCGACCTCGCCGGGATAGATGTTCTCCCCGCCGCAGTTGAACATGTCGTCCGCGCGGCCGATGAAGTAGTAGGCGCCCTGCGCGTCCCTGCGGAAGACGTCGCCGGAGATGTACCAGCCGTCCGGGGTCAGGGCTTCGCGCGATTTCTCGGGGAGGTTGAGGTAGCCGGTCATCGTCGCGGGGGTGTGCTGCACCAGCACGCCTTCGTCGGTGTCGCGGCCTTCGCTGTCGATGAGGCGCGCCTGCACGTCCGGGAGCGGCCAGCCGAGCGCCATGTCGGGCCGTGGCCGGCCATCGGGGTGCGGGCCGAACACGACCGGGCCGGCTTCGGTGGTCCCGTAGGCGTTCATGATGGTCGCCTTGGGGAACAGGCTGCGCAGATCGTCAATGAGCTTTTGTGTCGTGGGCGCCGAGCCCATCCGCACCGTGCGCACCGAGGACAGGTCGGTTTTCGCGATCGTGTCCTTCTCGCGCACCATCATTGCGAGCATCGTGGGGACCGAGGTCAGCCAGGTCACGCCGAAGCGCCCGACGGCCTCGACATATTTCTTCGCGTCGAACTGCGGCATCAGCACCATGCTCGCGTGCGCCGCGAACACGAACTTGGAGGTGCCCAGGCCGTTCATATGAAAGAGCGGCGCGGCAACGATCAGCCGGTGGTCTCCCGGCGGGATGGTCTTCAGGCGCGATTCCACCGCCCACAGGTGTCCCTGGTGCGAGAGAGGCACGCCTTTGGGCCTTCCGGTGGACCCGGAGGTGTACAGCACCATCGCGACTTCGCCCTGGCGGGGGACGACGGTCTCGAACGGCCCGCGATCGAGCAGCGCCTCGAACTCCGGGCCGAACTCGACGATAGCGAGGTCGGCAGCCACGGCCGGCCTGCGCTCAGCGTCGCACAGCACGAGCTTCACGCTCGAATCGCGCATCACGAAGTCGATCGTGTCGCGCGGGAACTTGTGGTTCACGGGCACGGCCACGAGGCCGGCGCGCATGGTCCCGAAGTACGCGATGAGGAACTCGGCGCGGTTGGCCGACAGGATGGCCACCGAATCGCCGCGGACGAGGCCGCGCTTGAGCAGGACCCGCGCGCAGGCATCCGCCAGGGCATCGACTTCGCCGTGGGTGTATTCGCGGGGATGCGTCCAATCGAGGCAGTCGATCAGCGCGAGCTTGGAGGAGTCTTTGTTGCGATCCAGGAGATCGCCGAGGTTGGTCAGCATGGTGTCGGGAAGATAGCGGAAAAGGGCGCGTGCGTCCGCCTCAGGAGCGAACCGATTGCCGGTGGCCGGCGGCCTGTTTGTACTGGCCAAGGATCGCGGTGAGTTCCTCGCGCGGCACCACGTCCTCCAGGCGGTTGAACCCCTGCGGCGCCCGTTCCTCGACGATGTCGAGGATCA
>Ga0114969_10001186_pt1 | contig 22176 bp, 9 predicted proteins | sample M_130807_MF_Meta_FD_87316 | JGI IMG/M metagenome (GOLD analysis project Ga0114969, IMG submission 87316) | Freshwater microbial communities from Lake Montjoie, Canada to study carbon cycling - M_130807_MF_MetaG | ecosystem: Environmental > Aquatic > Freshwater > Lake | place: Lake Montjoie...
CTAATTTGCCAATGCCCACACTAAAGGAAATAAATTATAAATGAGGAGTTTAAAATTTTCTACTAAATAAATTCTGCAGGCCAAGAATACTTGTATTTTGTTCAAAATAAAACTCCCCTTTGTGGTAAATCATAATTTATTTATGCGCTTTTTTTCCTTTTCTTGATCTTAAATTTAATAGCTCTACGATTAACGAAAATGCCATTGCAAAGTAAATATATCCTTTAGGAACTTCATAATGGAATGCTTCTACTACTAGCATAAAACCAATCATTAATAAAAATGCAAGTGCTAACATTTTAATGGTTGGATGATTATTTACAAAATCAGAAACTGATTTTGCAGCAGCAAGCATTACTAACATTGAAATAACTACTGCAATAATCATAATGGATACGTGGCTAACTAATCCTACTGCTGTTAGTATGGAGTCAAACGAAAAAACGATATCTAATCCAATTATTTGAAGAATTGCCATGTTTAATGAAAGTCTTTTTGCATTTACATCAGTAATACCTTCATCGCCTTCAATCTTCGAATGTATTTCTGTAGTACTCTTAGCGATCAAAAATAATCCGCCAAGCATGAGCACTATGTCTCTACCACTAAATCCATGCCCCATCATGGTAAATAGATTTTCTTTTAACCCAACAATCCAGGTAATTCCAAACAATAATGCTATACGAATTAATAAAGCTAGTGATAAACCTATCCTTCTTGCTTTTTTCTGCTTGTTAGCAGGTAATTTACCAGCAATAATGGAGATGAAAATTATGTTATCAATTCCTAGAACGATCTCCATAACAACCAATGTAAATAGACTTACTAAACCTGCAACTGTGAATATTACTGATATTTCATCCATCATAAAGATTTGTTTTTTTTATAATATTCTGCAAATATAATTTATAGTAGTTAATTCGACTATTTTATTTATTTAAAATGTTTAAACTAAAATTGTAGATATTTGTTTTGCAACTAGATATACTATTAATTCATAAATATAATTATATAATTTCTTATTGTTTTATATTCTTTCTTGAATATAAGTTCAATGGTTAACTTTGCAAACACTATGAAACGATTTCTATTATGGTATTTACTTCTTTTATTTTCTTCTAATGTTTTGTATGGTCAAGTTTCCAAACCAATCAAGTTTACATTAAGCGGGTATGTTAAGGATTCAACTTCAGGTGAATTTTTACTTGGAAGCAGTGTTTATATTAAAGAATTAAAAAAGGGGCTTAATACCAACGCCTACGGTTTCTTTTCACTTACGCTTGACGAAGGCAAGTACACCATTATTATTTCTTACATAGGTTATAATGAAAAACAACTTTCAATTGATTTTAACAAGGATAATAGTATAAATTTCCAATTAATACCTAAATTTTTTGTTACTAAAGAAGTATTGATCACTGCAAAAAAAGCGGATCAGAACATCAAAAGTACTGATATGGGTCGGGTTGAAGTTGACGTTGATCAAATAAAAAAGCTTCCAGCATTATTAGGCGAAGTTGACATCTTAAAAGCAATTCAGTTATTACCTGGAGTGCAGTCGGCGGGGGAGGGTAATTCTGGTTTTTATGTTCGTGGTGGTGGACCCGATCAAAACTTAATTTTATTAGATGAAGGTACAGTTTATAATGCATCCCATTTATTTGGTTTCTTTTCTGTATTTAATTCGGATGCTGTTAAAAATATAACGCTTACTAAAGGCGGAATTCCTGCCCAATATGGTGGTAGATTATCTTCAGTTTTAGATGTTACAATGAAGGAAGGAAACAATCAAAAGTTTCATGCGCAGGGTGGGATCGGTTATATTGCATCTCGACTTACACTTGAAGGGCCTATAGTGAAAAACAAAAGTTCTTTTATGATTTCAGCCCGTAGAACATTTGTTGATTTATTTTTACGTAAACCTTTTATAAAACCAGGATCTTCTGCTGATGGGAATAGCTATTATTTTTATGATTTAAATGCTAAGATAAATTATACTTTATCTCAAAATGATAGATTATTTATAAGTGGATATTTAGGTCGTGATATTTTTAATTTTAAAAGTCGTGACACTGGGTTTAAAGTTAAGATTCCTTGGGGAAATTCAACCTCTTCCATAAGATGGAATCACTTATTTAGTGATAAGTTGTTTGTCAATTCATCATTGATTTTTAGTGATTATAAATTTGAATTTGGGGCATCTCAACAGGAATTCGAATTTAAAATATTTTCAGGTATTCGTGACTACACAGCAAAAGTTGATTTTAATTGGTTTCCGAATATTCTACATAATGTTAAGTTTGGCGTTAATTATATTTATCATCGTTTTACTCCTACTAATGCTTCTGCCAAATCAGGAGATGTAGTTTTTGATTTGGGAGATGTTACAAGATTTTATGCACATGATGCTGCTATCTATGTAAATGATGAATGGGATGTTTCCGAAAAATTTCGAATAAATGCTGGTTTAAGAGGAACCTTATTTGAACATGTAGGACCATTTACACGTTATGTTGTGGATCCTTCTTTTCCAGGAAGAATTATTGATACTGTAAATTATAGTAATGGAGAAAAAGTTAAATTATATATGCATGCGGAACCAAGATTAAGTTTGCGTTATACTTTAAATTCAACATCTTCCTTAAAGGCTGCATTTACTCAAAACTATCAATATATTCATCTTGCATCATTTGGTTCTGTTAGTTTGCCAACTGATGTGTGGGTGCCAAGTACTGATTTAGTTAAGCCTCAGTTTGGAAGCGAATATTCAATTGGTTATTTTAAAAATTTTAAAGAAAATGTTTTTGAAACTTCTATCGAATTATATTACAAGGAAATGGAAAATCAAATTGAATACAGAGAAGGTGCTTCTCCTGATCAAGATGTTAAAAATAATCCTGATAATAATTTTGTATTTGGAAGAGGATGGAGCTATGGTGCAGAGTTTTTTATTAAAAAGGCGAAAGGAAAATTTACTGGCTGGATTGGATATACTTTAGCATATACTAAACGTAATTTCCCTGATTTGAATAATGGTGAAACTTATTCTGCAAAATATGATCGCCGACATGACGCATCTCTAGTTCTTACTTATGATCGTAATGATAAATGGTCATTTGGTGCAGTTTGGGTGTATGCTACTGGCGATGCACTAACATTGCCTGCTGAACGTTATTTTATTTCGGCAGGCCCTCCAGTTGTTGTTGAAAATAATGGAAATATATCACTCAATAATAATTTTAATCTTGTAAGTGGTTATGGAAAAAGAAATGATTTTCGACAGAAACCATTTCATCGATTAGATTTTTCAGCTACGCTGCATGTATTAAAGAAACAACGTTGGCAAAGTGAATGGGTTTTCTCTGTTTACAATTTTTACGGTCGGCAAAATCCATATTTTATTTATTTTAATGTGGATGGGAATAGTACTGATGGCACATTGAAAGTTCAGGCAAAACAGGTTTCTTTATTTAGCATTATTCCTTCGGTTACTTATAATTTCAAATTTTAATTTTATGAAAAAAATATTTTATTTTATTTTATTTTTTATTGTGGCTTGTGAAAAGGATATAAGCGTTGATTTGCCAACTCCAGATTCAAAAGTTGTTGTGGATGGATATGTAGAAGTCGGTTTGCCACCGTATTTATTTTTAAGCCGTAATTCTGGATATTTTGAACCTATTAATGCTGCCACATTAAATAATAACTCAGAGAATGGTGCAATTGTAATAATTGAGGATGGATTTTTACGTGATACAATGTTAGAAGTTGACACAATAATTAATGGATTTAAGGTTAGCGGTATTTATATTGCAACTAAGATGATTGGAACGGTTGGTAGAAATTATTCTATTAATATTCTTACCAAAGAAGGTATCCAACTTACAGCATCTACTAAATTGCAAGCTCCTGTTAAGCTTGATAGTTTATGGTTTAAAGTACAAGATGGAAAGGATAGTTTAGGCTTTGTGTTGGCTAAATTAAATGACCCTGATACATCAGGAAATTGCTATCGGTGGTTTGCAAAACGAATTACAAAAGATCCATTTTTTATTGCCCCTTTGGGTTCAACGTTTGAGGATAAGTTTATAAATGGAAAAAGATTTGATTTTGCCTATAATCGTGGAAGTATCCAGAATTCAACCGCTGATGACGACTTAAATGAAGAGGCTGGTTTTTTTAAGAAAGGTGATACTATTATTGTTAAGTTTTGTACTGTGGATCATACAACATTTGAATTTTGGCGGGATGTAGAAAGTCAAATTGGCAGTAATGGAAGTCCGTTTGCAGTCCCTTCTAATATTAAATCCAATATAAAAGGCGGCTTAGGTATTTGGGCTTCATATACTGCCTCTTATGATACTCTAATTGCGCCCAAATAACATCTAATTAATTAAAATAAATTTTTCTTAATGAAACGAATTTATCAATTAATAGATAGAGGAGAAGGTGAACAGTTAGATTTTAAAAAGGAAATCACAAGTGTTCATAGAATTGCACGAACAATGGTTTCTTTTGCAAATCATTTTGGTGGCACTTTGTTAGTTGGTATAAACGATAATAAAAGTATTAGCGGAATACGTACCGAAGAGGAACGATTTATGCTTGAAAAAGCTGCAAGTGATTTTTGTTTTCCTTCAATTAATCTTTCAATAAAAGAGTGGATTCTAGACGGTAAAGCTATTTTGGAAGTAAAAATTCAAAATGGATTAGAAAAACCTTATTATGCAATTGATGAGGATGGTAAAAAATGGGTTTATATCCGGCAAAAAGATCAATCAATGCTTGCAAGTATAATACGAGTGGAAGTTTTAAAACATCAACAAGTAAGTCATCATTCTATTATTAAATATTCTGAAAATGAAAAAATGTTACTTGATTATTTAAAATTAAATTCAACTATTTCCTTAAAAGAATTTTGCAAGCTAAATAAAATAAATAGATGGAGTGCTTTAAAAATACTTGTCAACTTTGTAAGTATAGGAATATTAATTTTAAATGATTCTGAAAAACCAGAAACGTTTTCTTTAAAATAGTAGTAGTTTTAAAAGCCTTAAGTATTGACAATTTATTTTCTAAATCTACTACCTAAGAAGCGTTACATTACCTCTTAAAATATCATTTTTGCCGTTATTATATTTAATTTTGGCAAGATAAAAATAAACACCTTCTGGAGAATCCTTTCCAGAATACTTGCCATCCCAACCGTTTGATAGATTCGACCAAGAATAAACTTCAGCACCCCATCGATTAAATATTCTTGCATCGATATCTTTTATTCCTATTCCAACAATATTTAATACATCATTTTTTTGGTCGCCATTTGGAGTAAATACATTTGGAATCCATGCTGCACTGTCTGTGAAAACTAAAATGGTTTGTGAGGCAGTATCAATACATCCATTAGTGTCGGTAACAGTAAGTACCACTAAGTAAGTACCATCTTTTGTAAATTTATGGGTTGGATTTGTATCAGTTGAAAATTTTCCATCGCCAAAATCCCATGCAAATGAATTAGAATTTTGACTTGTATTCGTAAAATGAACAGTTAATGGTGCCGATCCCCCTAAAGAATCTGCTATAAAATTTGCAACTAAAATACTTTGTGTAATTTTAATTGAGTCTAAATCAATTCCGCAGTTATTTGTTGCAGTTACAGTATAGGTTCCAGCTGTATTTACGTTTAAACTATTGCTTGTTTCACCTGTTGACCAAACATAACTCGTTGCTGAACTATTTGCAGTTATGGTGGAATGATCATTCGGACATAAAACAGAAGAACTAGCACTTAAAACAACTATTGGAAGTGAATTTTCAGTTGTCAGTTGCGAAGTGGAGCTATTGCCACAATTATTGGTAGCAGTAACAGTGTATATACCCCCTGCAGTAACAATAATCGAACTTGTAGTACTTCCTTCCGACCATAAATAAGTTGTGCCTCCAGATGCTTGTAGCGTAACATTACCACCTGTGCAAAACGTTGTGATTCCTGATAATGGATTTATTGTGGCAATTGGTAAAGGGTTAACTGTAATTATTTGTCCACTATTTGATGAGCCACATGAACTTGTTCCAGTAACTGTGTAATTATTGGCTGTGGTAACTGTTATGCTTGCTGTGGTTGCTCCATTCGACCATAAGTAGGTTGTGGCGCCAGATGCAGTTAATGTGGTGTTTAACCCTTGGCAAAAAGTTGTGGGCCCACTAGCAACAATGTTTACTTGTGTTGTATTTGTTGCAGAAACACTTTGGCTTGTTGAAGTTACTCCGCAAGGTTCTGTAATTGTTACAGTATAGGTATTCGTTGTAAATACAGTTATAGAGCTTGTAGTTGCACCATTCGACCATAAATAGGTTCCAACAACAGGAATTGATAAAGTTACACTATCACCAATACAAAAAATAGTTGGGCCACTAGCATTTATTGATGCTGGGGTAAGGGTATTAACAGTTACTACTTGACTTGAATTTGAAATTCCACAAGTTGAAGTTGCTGTTACTGTATAAGTATTAGTTGTAGTGGCAGAAATTGCAGCAGTAGTGGCTCCCGTTGACCATAAAAAAGACCCGGATCCATTTGCTGTTAAAGTAACAGAGCCACCGCTACAAAAGGTAGTAGGTCCACTGGTCGTTATTGCTACCGGACTACTTGTATTAATTGTAATATTTAAAGTGTCAAAAACAGTATCGTTACAATTTGTTATGATGCCAAACACTAGAGCGTCGATTCCTGTAAATGTGGAATTAGTTTGATAGGTAGTATTAAAAGATGTTGTATTTCCATAAATACCATTTCCATTTTTCCAAAAAACTGAAGAATAATTACCTGTAGTTATTACAGCTGAAATATTTATTAAATCTCCCGGACAAACAGTAGTGTTACTTGCTGATAACACAGATTGAAGGGGGATTATCGGCGCTTGACATCCATTATTAATGTACGAAGCGTTTCCTGCAAAATCAAAATTAACAGTGGCACCATCTTGGGCAGAAGATCCTCCTAACTGATTAATTAACAAATGAGCATCATAAGTTACTAAATCGTTGCAAGCTCCACCGAATGACATAAACAAATTTCTATAGGTTCCAGGTGTTCCGCTATAATTTGCAAAGTGACCGGTACCAGATGAGCTACATGAAAAGATAATATAAATAGTATCATTCAAATTTGCAAACGAATTTGCAGTAGGATTTAAATTTAAGCTGGTAGCTAAAATAACAGTACTATTAGCAGGCAATACACCCCCAATTGGTTCCTTTATAAAACCACAACCAACAATACTAGCATTTAAGGTTGCAACTGTAGCGGCTGAGGTTGCATTTTTGCAGATTCCGGTATAAGGTAAACTTGCTGTAGCCCAAGTAACAGTCGTTAAATTCCCGGTATTTAAGGCAGCTGGACCTACTAAAAAGCGAACCATTTCATTTTCTCCTTCTGGGGATCCGCAGGCATCTGCCAAGATACTTTGGATATCAAAACAATTGGAAGTAGTAAGTTGTGCTTGTAATTTATTAAGATTCAATAACATGCATAATAATACCAGTATTGGTAGAATAAATTTTCTTTTCATAATTTATCGATACTGAATGGTTAGATTATCCCCCGACAATCTTTAAGCAGGCATATTAACTAATAAGATACCAAACAGTTGTTATTTTTTCAGGGTACAAATATGAGGAATTTAGAGGAGAAAAGCTATTAAAAAAATGTTATTAAAATTCTATCCTATATTCATGAAAGTGGCTATTAAAATGAATTTTATTTGACAACAAAAATAGTAGTAGTAATAAATACGAAAGTCCTTCAATTAGTTTGAATAGTAAACGCGCTTTATCATTTAAAATAATTGAAAAAGGATCTTCTTATAAAGTACATACTGAGTTTAGCGAAAAGTTTGCAAAGTTCTTAGTAGAACAAATGACAATATGCTTTTTTTCTAATTATTTGATTTGTTGACTTAATTTATAAAAGTTGGTCTAAAAGTTCATTCTAAGTTTGAGATTTAAAATAAAACTACTAGGTTCGTACATTCTCCTTGACATAAATCTTTAAAATTTGCCAAACGGCACAACCTTATAAATTATGAAAAAAATTACCATATTATTTAGTCTTTTATTATTGGTTAATCAGTTATTTAGTCAAAAGAAAGGTGAAATTGATTCAACAAGTTTATTGAAAACGGAAAACCTTTCTGGATTAAAATTTCGTTCAATTGGACCTGCTGTTACTTCTGGTAGAATATCTGACTTTGCAGTAAATCCATTAAACAACTCCGAATATTATGTTGCTAGTGCTGCCGGTGGGGTATGGAAAACAATAAATCATGGATTAACTTTTACACCAATATTTGATAGTCAAGGTTCCTATTCTATTGGATGTATAAGCCTCGATCCGAGTAATCCAAGTGTTGTTTGGGTTGGCTCGGGTGAAAACAATAATCAAAGATGCGTAGCTTATGGAGATGGTGTTTACAAAAGCGAGGATGCTGGTAAGACCTGGAAAAATATGGGTCTGAAAAATTCTGAACATATTGCTGAAGTAGTAGTTGATCCTACCGATCCCAATATTGTATATGTTGCTGCTTATGGTCCTGTATGGAAAGAAGGTGGCGAACGTGGAGTTTATAAAACTACTGATGGTGGATTAACATGGAATTGTGTTAAGTCTGTTAGTGGTTTTACTGGATGTAATGATTTAGTTATGGATAGTCGAAATCCTAAAGTTTTGTATGCAGCTTTCCATCAGCGAATGCGCAAAGTGTTTACATATATTGGTGGCGGTCCTGAATCGGCAATTTATAAATCAACTGATGGTGGCACAACGTGGAAAAAGTTAGAAGGCGGACTTCCTACTGGTGAAATTGGAAGAATGGGCTTAGCAATTTCTCCTGTTAATCCAGATGTTCTTTATACTGTTGTTGAAGCTAAAGATGATAAGGGTGGAATTTATCAATCACTTGACAAAGGCGCTAGCTGGGAAAAGCGTGGTCCATTTTATTCTTCGGGTAATTACTATCAAGAAATTATTTGTGATCCCAAAAATGTAAATCGTATTTATATTACTGAATCTTATTTTAAAGTAAGTAACGATGGAGGTAAAACTGTTTTTAATTTAGGTGAGATAAATAAACATGTCGATAATCATGCAATTTGGATTGATCCTACCAATGGAAATCACTTACTTGTTGGTTGCGATGGTGGTGTTTATGAAACATGGGATCTTGCGAAATCGTGGGATTTCAAATCTAATTTGCCAGTAACACAATTTTATAAAGTTGCTACTGACAATGCCTTTCCATTTTATAATGTTCATGGCGGAACACAAGATAATTTTAGTTTAGGTGGACCTAGCCGTTCAACATCAACAAATGGTATTGTAAATGCAGATTGGTTTGTTACTTCTGTTGGTGATGGTTTTGAAACACAAGTGGATCAAAGTAATCCAAATATTATTTATGCACAAAGTCAATATGGTAATCTGAGTAGATTTGATCGTCTTAGTGGTGAGTTCTTACCCATTAAGCCTATTGAGAAAGAAGATGAACCTGCTTATCGTTGGAATTGGGATTCTCCATTATTAATAAGCCAGTTTAGTAATTCTCGTTTATACTTAGGAGCAAATAAACTTTTTAAAACGGATGATAGAGGAAACTCTTGGACCGTTATTAGCCCCGATCTTTCAAGGCAAGTTGATAGAAATAAATTGGAAATAATGGGTCGCGTTTGGTCGGTGGATGCAATTGCAAAAAATAGTAGTACTGATATTTATGGCCAACTAACTTCTATTGCTGAATCAAAATTTGATCCTAACATGATTTGGGTAGGAACTGATGATGGTTTAATCCAACTAACTACTGATGGTGGTAAAAATTGGACAAAGATTGATAATATTCCTGGTGCTCCTGCACAGAGTTATGTTCATCAAATTATTGCTTCATTGCACGATAAAAATACAGCTTATGTTTGTTTCAATCATCATCGTTATGGTGACTTTAAGCCTTATGTATTTAAAACAAATGATGCTGGTAAAACATGGACTTCTATTCAATCAAACTTGCCAGTTCGCGGAAGTGTTTATTCTATTGCTGAAGATCATGTTAATCCTAAATTGCTTTTTGTTGGAACAGAGTTTGGGTTATTTTTTAGTATTAATGGAGGTCAAAAATGGATACAGTTAAAATCAGGACTTCCAACAATTGCCGTTCGTGATATTGAAATTCAGCGCCGAGAAAACGATTTAGTTTTGGCAACATTTGGGAGAGGCTTTTATATCCTTGATGATTATTCTTTATTAAGAAATTTGAAAGAAGAAGATTTAAAGAAGCCTGCAATTTTATTCCCTATTAAAGAAAGTTTAATGTTTGTTGAAAGTATGCCTTTGGGTTTACGAGATAAGGGTCATATGGGTAGTAGTTATTATTCGGCACCTAATCCTAAAGTAGGTGCTGTGTTTACTTATTATTTAAAAGATGATGTTAAGAAAATGAAAGACATCCGCAAGGATGCTGAGAAGATAAAAATTGATAAAAAAGAAAGTGTTGTTTATCCTGATATTGATAGTTTACGAATTGAAGATAATCAACCTGATCCATATTTGTTGTTTACAATTAAAGATATGAAGGGAAATGTTATACGACATTTAAAAGCTCCTGCTAAAAAAGGATTGCAACGCATGGTATGGGATTTCAGATATCCAACACCAGCTCCTGTTGTGAATAGAAATATTCCAGCTGAAGACCAATTGTTTTCAGAAGAAGAATTAGGCAATAGAGTGGCTCCAGGTAAATATTATGTTTCTATTTCAAAATATGAAGACGGGATTTTAACAGCTTTAACTGATTCTGTTGTTTTTCAATGTACGCAACTTAATAATAATAGTTTGCCAACAGATCCAAATGCTAGCTTATTGTTTTGTCAAAAAGTATCCGATTTAAGAAAAGCTGTTAGTGCTTCAACCGACCTTGCTAACAATATGGATCAACGTATTAAAAACATTAATCTCGCAATACAAGATATGCCAGCTCCTGCAAGTTCCATGCTATTAAAGGCGCGATCAATTTCTAAAGATCTATTAGCTATAAACATTAAATTGACAGGTGATAATTCAAAAGCAAAAAGGGAATTTGAAGTTGAACCCTCCATTAGTGATAGAGTTAATACCATTCAAGGAGCTGTTTGGAATACCACATCAATGATTCCAGAAATATATACTGAATCTTATACAACCGCTGCGAAATTGTTCACTCGTGTTTTAGCTGATATGAAAAAGTTGAATACTGAAATTGAAAATCTTGAAGGTGAACTCGAGGTTAATAATGCGCCTTATACTATAGGTCGGTGGCCTAATTGGAAATAGGATTTATGGATGTAATTGCTAAAATAGTAATTTCGTTAAAATATAATGGGAAATAAATATAAGTGAAAATAGATGTAATTATCCTATAATTATAGTTCTATCTCCAAAAACAAGTGTCCCTAATTCTGAAATGATTGTTCCAGTTTGTAAAATTGATCTTAAAATATATATAATTAAAATATTTGGAAATGAAACCACAATTACTCAAAATGAAAGCCATTGCCAAAGTTTTATTAGTTTTAGTTCTACTCCTTACATCAAATAATTTTAAAACATTTGCTCAATGCGTTTGGGCAAATCAATTTTATGATGGTTTTGAGTATTCTACTGCTTGCCCTAATGTAATACCATCAATTACCTATACAGCAATTCCTCAATCATATGCTGTACATACTGGTACGAAATCTCTTTACTTAAATTTTGTTGATTGTATAGGCGGTACTGGGGCTTGTGTTGGCGCATTAGTCTATGAAAGAGTTGTTCCAGTTTGTATTGGTTTAGATATGCGTTTTTCTGCTTTTTTGACAACAACTTTTAGTGGTGCACAATGTAATATGAAAATTACTATTTCTGATGCTAATAATGTTATTCTAAGTAATACAGACAGCGTTGCTGCAAGTTATTCTCCTGTTTGGACTAGTTACACATCTGCTACAATGGTACCTACTACCTCTACAATTACCATCCGAATGTATACTAATGTAGGTGGTGGCAATGGAAATGATTTATCAATGGACGACTTTAAATTGGATCAATGTCTTACTTCAGGGATTAATAGCTTTACTGTTGGAGTAATTTGTAATAATTTGGATACCGTAAGTCTTTATAATAAAATACCAAATCCTCCAATAACAAACGGCACTTGGTCTGGTCCATCTGTTTTAAATGGTGGTTATTTAGGAAATTTTGCCACTGCTTCTTCATCAGGTGGAACTTATATTTTCTCGAGTTATCCTTATGGAATATTAGCAGGTTGTCCTATTGGTAAGGATACAATTATTGCAATTAAATCAAATCCTCCTCTTCCAAAGCTTGGTAATGATACCACTATATGTTATAATTCAACTATTACACTCAATCCAAAAACAAGTGTTGCCTTTAATTATTTATGGAGTACTGGTAGTACTTCTCCAACAATTTCAGCTTCAGGGCCAATAAGTACTTCAAATACATATACTGTCACAGTTACTGATGGTAATGGTTGTTCTAATAAGGATACTATCGCAGTTTATTTTGATGTTTGTAATGGGTTATCGAATCATTCTTCAAACGAAATTTTAATTGCTTATCCAAACCCAACAACTGGTAAAATTACTTTAGAAATAAATTCTACTAACGAAAAGAGTTTTCAAATTTCAATTACTGATATTGTTGGTCGTGAAATTATGAAAAGGAACGTGCAATCGATTTTTGGAAAAAACAGTATCCCAATGGATTTAAGTTCATATTCAAGAGGCGTTTATTATATTCAAATACAAGATTCTGAAGCTAGAGATAATTTAAGAATTACAGTTCAATAAATTTGATAATCAAAAGTTTTAAGGAGATCCAGATTGTTAATATTTATTCTCCGTTCAAATAAAACTTTTAGCTTTGAGTTTGTTATAGAAACATGAATTCAAAAGTTATTTTAGTTGATTTTAATGATAATGAAGTCGGCACTATGGAGAAAATGGAAGCTCATGTAATTGGAGTTCTTCATAGGGCGTTTTCTGTTTTGATATTTAATGATAAAGGAGAACTTCTTCTTCAGCAACGGGCTTTGAATAAATATCATTCAGGTGGACTCTGGACTAATACCTGCTGTAGCCACCCTTTTCCAAATGAACAATTAAATGAAGCAGGTAAAAGGAGACTTTTTGAAGAAATGGGATTTATAACTGAATTAACCGTTATTGGAAATTTCACTTATCAATGTGCCTTTGGGAATGGACTTATTGAGAATGAGTTTGACCATGTTTTAAAAGGATTTTATAATAATGATCCAATCATAAATCCCGAAGAGGTGGAATCTTTTAAATGGATTGCGCTTGAGGATCTTAAAATGGATATGTTTAAGAAACCAGAAAATTATACTTTTTGGTTCTTAGAACTTTTAAAGCGCGGATTTATTTAAAATGGTACGATTTTGTATTATGCCTTTTTTGGGATATTTATTAGTTTTTTTTGATGTTTAGTAATTTACATTCACAATTCTTCTAGGATTAACTTTGTAATAAAAATTGATACAATTCCTTATTTGGGTTGATTTTATAATAGTAAGCTTTTAATGATATAATTCTTACAGCTCTTTAAAGGGTGAATTAATTTATAATTTATAGTGTTTCACTCTGCAGCAATTTATTTTTCATTGACTTTTGGTTCGAAATCAAGCAAATTTTTAATTTTCCTTACACCTATCATACATCTTTCTTAATTGATCCCTTTTCACTCGCTCGCGGGATTACATTTGTTTTTGCCATAAGTGTATTAGCCGCAATACAAATAGTAAACGGGACGCGGGAACAAAAAATGGAAAGTTATGAGCCGAAAATTATCAAAATTGATTATGTGCTTATTTGCAGGATTGTTGTTGTTGAACTCTCAACAACTAAAAGCAAGTCATGCGATGGGTGCAGATCTTACGTATGAGTGCATGGGTGGGAATGCCTACAAGATCCGCGTATCGTTTTACCGTGATTGTATTGGTATCAATGCGCCAACAAGTGTTTATGTAAATATAAAATCTGCAATTTGTGGACAAAACCTTGGGGTTTCTTGTAGTCCAATCCCAGGAACCGGTCAACAAGTTACTTATTTATGTCCTACAGCACAAAGTACGTGTAATGGAGGAACCTTTACTGGAATCCAAGAATGGATTTACGAAGGTATTGTAACATTACCAATGCAATGTACTGATTGGTCATTTTCATACACTCTTTGTTGTCGTAATGCAGCAATCACAACTATTAGCTCTCCAGGAAGTAATACATTTTATATTTATGCAACTTTAAATAATACAATATCACCTTGCAATAGTTCTCCAACTTTCTCAAATAAGCCTGTTCCTTTTGCTTGTTTAGGGCAGCAATTATGTTTTAATCATGGTGCTGTTGATCCAGATGGCGATTCATTAGCTTATTCATTAGTAACTCCCAAACAAACTTTAACTTCTGATGTATCTTATTTTGCACCCTATAACGCAACCAATCCTTTAAACTCTTTTCCAGCTACGCAATTTAATTCGCAAACTGGTGACATCTGTTTTTCTCCTCAACAACTTCAAGTTACAGTAATGGCGGTATTAGTTCAGGAATATCGCAATGGTGTTTTAATTGGATCCGTTGTTCGTGATATACAAGTAACAGTACTTAATTGTAATAATGATCTTCCCGTATTATCAGGAATTAATGGCACAAACAATTATAATATGACTGTTTGTGCAAATACTCCGTTTTGTTTTGATGTGTTCTCAAACGATGCTGATGCTGGACAGCAAGTATCCTTATTTTGGAATCAAGGTATTAGTGCTGGTACATTTAATTCAACTAGTGCTCAGCATCCAAAAGGAACGTTTTGCTGGTCTCCAACTACTGCGGATATTAGCAATACTCCAAATTGTTTTACCGTGCGTGTAAATGACGATGCATGTCCTTATACAGGATCTCAAACATACTCTTATTGTATAACAGTAAAAGGAATTGTTGTAGATGCAGGTCCTGATCAATTTATTGCATGTAATGATCAAGCAACTATTACTGCTAACGCTTCAGGTGGTAGCGCGCCTTATACTTATTTGTGGAGTAACGGATTTACAGGCTCAACACAAACTGTTCCAGTAGGTACTTACGTTGTTACTGTATCGGATGGAACTTGTTCAGGTACTGATACTATCGAGGTTAAAGCAGCATTTAAACCTGTCGCTGCATTTACATGGGGTAGCTCTTGTGTTTTCGGACCAATTAAATTTACAGATTTAAGTACAACAGCTGGAGGAATTGCAAGTTGGGTTTGGAGTTTTGGTGATGGCTCAGGATCAAATCTTCAAAACCCTTCGCATAGCTTTAGCCCAGCAGGAACTTATAATGTTTCTTTAATCATAACAAATATTTTTGGTTGTGTTGATACAATCATTCAACCTGTAACAATTACTCCTCCTCCAGTTCCATCATTCATTTTTGGTACTGCTTGTGCTGGAAATTCTGTAACGTTTACGAATACAAGTGTTCCCTTAGGAACATCTTGGAATTGGTCTTTTAGTAATGGTACTGTTTCAACTTTAGAAAATCCTACCGTTGTTTTTGCAACAGCAGGAACCTATTCAGCAACACTTATTGTTTCAGATGGTATTGGATGTTCTGATACTATTACTCAATCGGTAACTGTTAATCCTGTTCCAGTAGTTAATTTTTCTAATAGCTTAACTTCTTGTCAAAATAGTTCTGTAACATTTACAAATACATCTACAGGTGGTGTTTATTATAATTGGAATTTTGGAGATGGTGATACTTCATCACTTCAAAATCCTTCGCATGTTTATACTTCAAGTGGAAATTATAATGCTACTTTAATTGGAACTAACGCTGCAGGGTGTAGCGATACAATTGTAAAATCAATTCACATTAATGCTCCTCCATTTGCGGATGCAGGTCCTGATAAAGTTATTTGTTTAGGTAGCTCGGTTACGCTTTCAGGTGCTGGTGGATTAATCTATAATTGGTTGCCAGGAAATATTTCTGGAAGTACAATTTCTGTTTCTCCTACAATTAATACAAATTATATTGTAATTGTTACAGATGCTAACGGTTGTACAGGTGCTGATACTGTTCATGTGGCTATAAATCCATTACCAGTTCCAATAGTAGGTCCAAATCAAGTTATTTGTTCTGGACAAAGTGCAACACTTACTGCAAGTGGTGGGGTTTCTTATAATTGGAACCCATCAGGAAGTACCTCTTCAACAATTACAATTTCACCAAGCACATCAACTACTTATGCAGTTGATGTTATTGATGGTTTTGGTTGTCAGTCTACTGCGTTTGTTAATGTAACCGTAAATCCACTTCCTGTTTCTGTTCCACTAACACCCGTATTTATTTGTGGTGGCACATTTGAAATATTAAATCCAGGTTCTAGTGGGCCGGGGGCAACTTATGTATGGAGCACTGGCGCAACTACTCAAACCATTAGCGTGAATACACAAGGAACGTATGTTGTTACTATCACAAATCAATTTGGATGTTCTAAAGTTTCACCAACAACAGTTACAGTTGGTGGTCAGGTAATAAATATTAATAATGCAATTTCAATTTGCCAAGGACAAACGGCAACTCTAAATCCAGGATATACTGGGAGTACATTTTTATGGGATAATGGTGCAACCTCTCAAACAATCACTGCAACTACTTCTGGAATTTATCATGTTACAGTTACTGATCCTAATGGATGTACAGGTACTATAGGAATCACACTTAATGTAAATATATTACCCGTTGCAAACTTTACTCCTGTGGATGTTTGCATAACACAACCTGTTGCTTTTAATGATATTTCAACTGTTAACGGTGACTCAATAGTTTCATGGTCGTGGAATTTAGGTGATGGAAATGTGTCATTTCAACAAAATCCATTACATACATATTCTACTTCTGCAAGTTATCCTATTGTTTTAACAGTAACTTCAAGTGCAGGCTGTTCTTCGACTTTAGCTGACACTGTAAACGTATATCCTTTACCGGTAGCAAATTTTAGTTTTAATCACGACTGCCAAGGTTCATCAATTCCTTTTCAAGATTTGTCAACTACTGGGTTGGGAAATATAACTGTTTGGAACTGGAACTTTGGTGATGGAACTACATCAACTATTCAAAATCCAACGCATACTTATGCAACTGCGGGTATTTATAATGTAACACTTAATTCTGCAACTGCTGGTGGATGTTCGGATTTGAAAGTACTTCAAATTCAAATTTTTCCTAAGCCAATAATTGCTTTTGCCCCTAGCTTAACAAGTCTTTGTGCTGGCTCAACAATTACTTTAGGTAATACAAGTACTTCATCAAATGGAGCAATTAATACTTGGAATTGGAGCTTTGGTGATGGTACAACATCAACAATACAAAATCCATCACATACTTATTTATTAGCAGGAACGTATTCAATTACTTTAACTGGAATAACATCGCATGGATGTAGTGCAACTTTAATAAAAACTGTTACAGTAAATGCGTTGCCATTGCCTGATGCTGGATCAAACGTTAGTATTTGCTTAGGACAATCCACAACATTAACAGCTACTGGTGGTTTAACATATTCATGGAATACTGGTGCTGTAACTGCAAGTATTTCAGTAAATCCAATAATAAATTCAACTTACTATGCAATTGCAACCAATTCTGCGGGATGTACTGCTAAAGATTCGGTAATGGTTACCGTTAAATCTCTTCCTCTTGCAAATGCAGGCCCTGATAAGTCAATTTGTAATGGTGGAAATATAAATTTAACAGCAACTGGAGGAGGAACTTACTCTTGGAATCCAGGAGGTGCTACAGCACCAACAATTACTGTTAGTCCTTCTTCAACAATTAATTATATTGTAACAGTTACAGGTGTTAATGGTTGTCAGCGAAATGATACAGCTCAAGTAAAAGTAAACTCATTGCCTGTTGCAAGTGCAGGGCCAGATCAAACAATTTGTACAGGAACTACTGCAACTTTAACAGCTAGTGGTGGTTCAACTTATTTATGGCAACACAATGGTGCCACATCAGCAACAGTTTTCGTTAATCCAAGTACTCCAAGTTCTTACATCGTTACCGTTACAAATAGTTTTGGTTGTTCTGCAAAGGATACAATGAATGTTACATTAAATGCAACTCCAACAGTTAGTTTGGCAGGTGCTTTCTTTTGTTTAGGTTCAAATGCAGTTCTTGATGCTGGAAATCCTGGTATGAATTACGATTGGACTCCCGGAGGGCAAGTTTCCCAAACAATTACTGTAGCTACACCAGGCATTTATTCAGTCGTTGTAACGAATGGTTTTGGTTGTCAAGGAACAGCTAGTTCAACAGTTGTAGAGGGCGGAACTGGCATTGCTGCCATCCCGTTAAACTTTATAGCATGCCAAGGAACTATTGTAACTCTTGATGCAGGGAATCCTGGTATGACCTATTCATGGTCGAATGGTGCTTCAACGCAAACTATTCCTGTTACAACTTCTGGTTTATATCAAGTTACCATTACAGATGCTGGAGGATGTTCATCAACATTTGCTAATAACGTTTTAGTTAATCCTAAACCAGTTGTAAGTTTCGCTGCTGGTGGTGGATGCTTAGGAAATACAACATCATTCATTGATAATACTACCATTTCTTCAGGAAATTTAGCTTTATGGAAATGGAACTTTAATAATGGGAATGCTTCAGTACAGCAAAATCCTACTCAGCAATATTTAAACGCGGGAACATATTCTACTACATTAATAGTAACATCTAATGCTGGTTGTGTTGATTCTGCTACAAAAAATGTTGTGATAGATCCCTTGCCTATATCAAATTTTACTGCGAATAATGTATGTTTAAATAATGGAACTCAATTTAATGATGCTTCAACTATTCCTAGTGGTTCAATAGCAAATTGGAATTGGAATTTTGGGGATGGTTCAACAGATAATTCGCAAAATCCATCCCATATTTATTTAACTGATGGAAATTATGTAGCTACATTAATTGTTTCATCTACTTTAGGATGTAATGATACTAGCGTTTATTCGGTGAACGTTAATCCAACACCAACTGCATTATTTAATGCTTCTGACGTTTGCGATGGTGATAGTGTTCATTTTTTAAATGCATCCTTTATCAATAACGGCTCAATAAGTGATGTTGTTTGGGATTTTGGTGATGGTAATACTTCTCAAAGCTTTGATGCAAACTATAAATACGGAGCACCTGGAACCTATAACGTAACTTTAACTGTTGGATCTGATTTAGCTTGTCAGGATGTGATTTCGAAGCAAATAAATGTGAATGCAAAACCAGTTGTTAATTTCACAACAGCTGCTGTTTGTGATGGAAATGCTTCAATCTTTACAGATCAATCTGTAATTACATCAGGTAATGTAAATGGATGGTACTGGAGTTTTGGAGATACAACTTTTTCAAATCAACAAAATGTTGCACATACCTATGCAAATGCTGGAAGCTATACAATTACTTTAATGGGAACTTCTGATAAGGGATGTACTAGCTCAGCTACTCGTACTACTGCAATTAATCCGAACCCATCTGCTGGGTTTACTACTTCAAATGTTTGTTTAGGAAGCTCAACTCAGTTTAATGACATTTCAAATATTGCTGCTGGGTCAATAAGTGGTTGGTCGTGGTTTTTTGGTGATGGTGCGACCTCCTCTAATCAAAATCCAACACATAACTATGCTTCTGCTGGTACCTATTCGGTTCAGATGATTACAGCTTCAACAAACGGATGTGTTGATACAGTTCAACAATCGGTAAACGTTTTTCCGGTACCAACTGCTAATTTCGCATCTGGCAATGTTTGTTTAACTGATCAAACCGAGTTTTATGATCTATCAAGCATAGTAGGAGGAAGTAGTTTTACCTACAACTGGAATTTTGGAGATGCAACGTCTTCTGCATTGGCGAATCCAGTTCATAATTATGCAATGGCAGGAAACTATAATGTAAATCTAACTATTACTACAGCATTTGGTTGCTCAAGTTCTATCACTTATCCAGTATCCGTTTACGACTTACCAATTCCAATTTTTACAGTTGCTGATGTTTGTTTGAAAGAATTTACACAATTTCAAGATGGCTCAAGTATTCCAAGCGGTTCCATTACTGGATGGAATTGGTCATTAGGTGATTCAACTACTTCTAGCTCTCAAGAGCCTACCCATTTATATTTAGCATCTGGAGTTTATAAAGTAAATTTGGAGGTAACTTCTAATAATGGATGTAAAGCAAGCGTTTTAGATTCATTAACTATTTTTGCTCCCCCAACTCCTTCAATTATTTCAGGTAATGGATGCGTTAATGATTTAATTTCATTTACTGATACTAGTTCTGGTGCAAACAATTTAATTAATACTTGGAGTTGGTCATTTGGAAATGGAGTAGTAAGCACTTTACAAAGCCCGAATATATCCTTTGCTACGTCGGGACAACATTCAATATCATTAACGACAACAAATTCTAATGGATGTAAAGCTACCTCTAGCTTATTTGTAACTGTTAGTCCATTGCCAATAGCTAGTTTTTTAAATGGATCAGCTTGCGCAAATTCAGTGGTGCTATTTACTAATACAAGTACTATCATTACTGGTGGAACAATTTCTGGATATTCATGGGATTTTGGAGATGGTACAGGAACTTCTTCTTCAACAAATCCATCGTATACGTATTCAAATCCTGGTACATATACAGTAACTCTTATTGCAATTAGTAATTCTGGATGTACAGATACTATTACCGGACAAATTATTATTCATCCAATTCCAACTTCTAATTTCGTTCAAATTAACGCTGCTGGTTGCGGTCCTATAGTTGTTCAATTTACCGACTCATCTTTTATTTCGTCTGGTAATATTGTAAGTTGGTTTTGGGATTTTGGTGATGGTAAAACTTCTAATTTACAAGATCCTTCACATACATATGCATCTAGTGGATCATACGCAGTAAGCCTTACTACAACTTCCGATTCTGGATGTACAAATACATTTACTTTAAATAATGCCGTAACAGTTTATCCTGGTCCGCAAGCTGAATTTACTGCTGAGCCAATGAAACAATTAATTCTTAATCCGAATTTCAACTTTATAAATTTAAGTAATGGTGGAGTAAGTTATGCATGGACATTTGGTGATGGCAGTGCTTCTCCTGATGTTGCACCTTCACATACCTATCGTGATACTGGTACTTACAATGTTATTCTATGGGTTACGAATTCTTATGGTTGTCGTGATTCAGTAATGCATCCCGTTCGTGTTGACCCTGAGTTTAGTTTCTGGATTCCTAATGCGTTTACACCAAATGATGATGGAGTTAATGATGGATTTAATGTAACAGGAGTAAGTATAGTAGATGTAAAATTACATATCTTCAATCGTTGGGGAGATGAGATTTTCTATAGCTCAGGTAGAGAAAACGCTCCATGGGATGGAAGCGTTGCTGGGAAAAGTGAAAATGCTCAGGAAGGTGTTTATGTTTACTTGGTACAAGTGAAAGATGTTTGGGGAGTTACTCACGAGAAAGTTGGACAAGTGAATTTGGTGAAATAAAATCAATTAGGGATTATGTGTTAAGCCCCCACCTTAATTCTTATACAAATAGCTATAATTCGTAATTTATTTCTTACCTCAAATCAACAACTTCAACTCCTGGATATTTTTCTTTGTTAAATGTAAAAAGATCGTCGGTAACTATTGCATTTGGAGAAAATTTAGCAATCGAATAAGTAATTATGTTTCCATCTTTATTATAAACTTTAGCTTCGGAAACGTATTTTTCTTTTTTGTCAATACTTAATTCAATTTTGAAAAAGGATTTTTTATTGTCTTCAGGAATTAATTGAATAATTTGATTGGTTTTTGTTAAATTTTTTTTCTCTGAAATAAATTTTGTTTTAAAACCTTTCTCATACATAGTAAAAATGGTAGTAGGAGTAATCGCATTCGCATCTACTTTAGCTTCACTAATTTGAACTTCATTTGATTCTTTTAAAAAAGTCCAAGTAGTTTTACCATCGCTCATTACCGTTTGATCTTTCATCTTTAAATTAAAAGAAGATCCTTTTATTGTAATGGAGCCTGATTGGTTTTC
>Ga0114969_10001188_pt1 | contig 22174 bp, 19 predicted proteins | sample M_130807_MF_Meta_FD_87316 | JGI IMG/M metagenome (GOLD analysis project Ga0114969, IMG submission 87316) | Freshwater microbial communities from Lake Montjoie, Canada to study carbon cycling - M_130807_MF_MetaG | ecosystem: Environmental > Aquatic > Freshwater > Lake | place: Lake Montjoie...
ACAAGATATTTGATCCTGTTCTTCTTGAGGAGATTATACAATACAATGATCAGGGTAACTTTGATAGGATCATTGCTGCAGAACTAGCTATTGCACAAGCACTTAAGATGGATCCTATCATGGGTAGGATTGGAGGATCAGGAGATGAGAGAGTAAAAGCAATGTTTGTTAAGAATAAAAACAATCAATTGTTCACAGAGTCTAGAGGACTATTTAATACTAAAAAACGTAAACTGTTTACATAATGGCAATTATAAGATATACGAAAGATGCAACAATTAGGTATGCCTATTTGAACATATTTCCTGATCAGTTTAAAACTGACAAAGAGAAACAAGATGAGAGCTGGGTGAAAAACACAATGGACTACTTTGCAAACAAAGCTTATGCTGAGTATGTAAAGAATAGAGATACATTTGTAAAGAACTATGATCTTATTAAAGGTATTCTTCGCCCAGAGGATTTTTATCAAGATGCTCAGGTGAGAAGCTTTACAGATGTACTTACATCTGATTTGGAATTACCAGCTTATGTGAAGATGTATTCCATCATCACAACACCTATTAATGAATTGATTGGAGAAATATCTAAAAGACCTGATGCATTTCGTGTGAAAGCTTTTGATAGTGATAGTCAGTCTGAAGAGCTTGAATTTAAAACAGGTATATTACAAGAATATGTAATTAATCAAGCTAAACAACAGATTCAAGAAAAGGCTGCATTACAAGGACAACAAATAGATGATGAGCAGTTACAGCAAATGACAATGGATGAGGTGAAGGATGAACTTGATTCATATACATCTATTGCTGAGAAGTGGGCTAACCATGTACTCACTGCTGAAAAAGCTGAGTTTAATACAAAAGAAAAGAGTGAAGATAGCTTTAGGGATTTATTAATTTCTGCTAGAGAGTTCTTTCATATATATGAGGACAACTCAAAGACTGGATTTAATATAGAGGTGGCTAATCCAAAGAACACATGGTTTCTTACAACACCAGATAGAAAATATGTTTCAGATCCTACAGGTAGAGCACAAGGAGCATATGCTGCTGGTATAGTTCAAGTGATGGAGCTTTCTGAAATCATTGAGAGTATTCCTGATTTAACTAAAGATGAGATAGATCACTTACGTTCTTCTCTTCAGGATTATGGTTTGATTAATGTACGTGAGTCTAACCTTGGTAATCCAGATGCAGTTCCTGGACAAGATTCAGTGATGTATGATACATATGATCCTCTTGTTCTACAAACAAGAATGATGATTGAATCTGAGATGAAAGAGAACAATGATGGACTTAAAGACTTCTTAGGACTAACGTCTAACGTTAGTAGCTTTGGTTATAAGTATGTTGTTGTAAGAGCTTATTGGATCAGTAAAAAGAAGATAGGTAAACTTATCTATTTAGATGAAATGGGTAATGAGCAGTCTATGCTTGTTGATGAGAATTATAAGAGTAAGACTCTTCCTACAGAACAATCATTAGAATGGGGATGGATTAACCAATGGTACCAAGGAATAAAGATTGGACCAGACATCTATCATATTAAACCATATAAACTTTTAAACTATTGCCCTATTATAGGACTAGTTCATGAGGTGAAGAATACAGAAGCTAAAAGCTTAGTAGACTTAATGAAACCTTTCCAAGTGTTATACAACGTTTGTATGAATCAGTTATACAAGCTTCTTGAGAAAGAGGTGGGTAAAGTTTATCTAACATCTATCAGACACATCCCTATTCCAAAAGATGGTGATGCCCAAGATGCTTTAGATATATGGGAAATGGAAGCTCGTAACAGAGGAGTGATGTTTATTGATGATAGTCCTGAGAACTTAAAAAGTCCTAGCTCATTTAATCAATTTAGAGATATTGACCTTACACGTACGCAGGAGATTCAATCTAGATATAATCTAGCTATGCAATTAAAAAATGAGTGTTGGGAACTAATTGGTATGTCCAAGCAAAGACTAGGATCTGTATCAGCTAGTGAATCAGCCACAGGAACTAATGCTGCTATTACACAAAGCTATTCTCAAACAGAACCTTTGTTTGTAGCCCATGAATATGTTCTTGGTCAATTGTATCAAGCAATGATTGATGCTTCTTTATATATAGAAAGCCAAAAGCCTCAGTCTACTATTTCTTATATTACATCTGAAGGAGAATCTGCTTTTGTACAGGTGAATGGTTCTGAGCTTAAGTTCAGAGACCTTAAAGTGTTCTTAACTAACAGACCAGAAGATAAGAAAATGTTTGATGAGATTAGAGGATTGTCTCAAGCAGTTATACAAAATGGTGGAAGTCTTCATGACATCATTGAATTATACACAACTAACTCTGTACGTCAGATGAAGAAAGTGTTTAAGACATTGAAAGATAAGCAAGACCAAATGCAACAACAACAAGCTCAACAGCAACAACAGCAGCTTGATCAACAGCAAAAACAATCTGAAGCTCAAATTGCAGCTGTTCAACAAGCTCAACAAGAGAAACAAGCTCATGATGATTATCAAAATGAACTTGACAGAATCAATAAGGTGCAGATAGCAATGATTGCTGCTGAATCTAAAGGAGCTGTTCTTCCAGATTTAAATGCAAATGCAACACCTGATGTATTGGAAACCAGCAAGTTAGCTCATGACCAAATGAAAGCTGCTAAAGATTATGATGTTAAAATAGCTCAGATCCAAGCTCAGAATAAGCAGAACAATGACAAGATGCAAATAGAAAGAGAGAAGCTACAAGTGGCTAGAGAGAATCAGGCAAACGATTTAGCAGTGGCTAAAGAGAATGCCAAGGGTAGGAATAAAACTAAATAATTATGTTTGATAAACTCGTTGAACTATTAATCAGTTGGTGGATAGAAATTAAGCCAATAGTTATCATTAGAGATTATGAAGAAGCTGTATTGCTCAGGTTTGGTATCTTTAAAAGGGTATTCAAACCTGGGCTACATTTCAAGGTGCCATTCTTTGATGAGGTGATAGATCAGCATGTGGTTATTACAACACTTAGTCTTGATGCTCAATCTTTATATACCAAGGATAAACAGAACATTGTGGTTAAGGGAGTTATTAAATATAGAATAGCAGATGTAAAAATATTTCTATTAGAAGTGTGGGATGCACAAGATGCTCTATCAGATATGTCTTCAAGCATTATAAAAAATGTTATTATGTCCATGACCTTAGATGAGTGTACAGATTCTGAAATGGATAACATACTTACTAAAAAGGTGAGGGTTGAAGCAAAGAAGTGGGGAGTTGAGGTACAACAAGTTACACTTACAGATCTTGCCCCAATCAGAAGTTTTAGGCTTATAAATGATACATTTACAAACAAACTTGATTAGAGTAAAAAAAGTTAATGCTATATTATACAAAATAATCATCTATATGGAATACTATCTCTTTGCTATTAACTTAAACTAATATACTTTTACAACAATAAACCAATTTTAAAACAACTACATATGGCTGAAAATTTAGATAGTCAACCGTTTGGGAACTTTAGTATTGAGAATACTATGGAAATGGGATTGGGTAATGCAGAACTTTTAAATGATTTGCTTGCCCCTGAAACATCAACAACTAATCCTGATGATATACAGGATATCAATAAAGCAGATGAAATCCCTCCGAATGGTTCAAAGAAAAAAGTTGTTGCACAAGCTCCTGTAGAGGAAGATGGTGCTGCAACAGAGAAAAAAGACAGTGCTACTTCTATTCAAGATTTCCTTTTAGGAGGAGATGATGAAGATGATGAAGAAGAGGACAATGCTCCTGCTGTTAAAACTACTAATAAGCCAACATCTGAACCAGAGGTTGAAGAGGGTGAAGAAGAAGAGGTGAGTAGATTCTCTGCTCTATCTAAAGACCTATTCAAACTTGGTGTGTTCTCTAAAGATGAAGATGAAGAAGATGTTGCTATATCAACTCCAGAAGAATTCTTAGAAAGATTTAATTCTGAGAAAAAGAAAGGAGCTATTGAAGTGGTAAACAACTTCATTGGTCAATTTGGAGAAGACTATCAACAAGCATTTGATGCCATCTTTGTTAAGGGTGTTGATCCTAAAGAATATTTCGGTACATATGGAAACATTCAGAGTTTTTCTGAAATGGATTTGTCTCAGGAAGCTAACCAAGTTAATGTTTTAAAACAAGCACTAACTGATCAAGGTTTTGATCCTGAAGATGTTACAACAGAAATTGAAAGACTTAAAAATTATGGTGACCTTGAAACAGTTGCTGCAAAACACCATAAGGTTTTAATAAAGAAAGAAGCTGCAAAACTTCAACAACTAGAGCAACAAAGGACTACAGAGTTACAACAACAACAAGCTGTTAAACAACAATACTATCAGAACGTTCAGAATGTATTGCAAGATAAGCTAAAAGCTAAAGAGTTTGATGGTATTCCTCTGAATCCAAAATTAGCAAGTGAACTACAAGATTTCCTTATTACAGATAAGTATAAAACAAACTCTGGTGAAACTCTCACAGACTTTGATAAAACTATTCTGGAACTTAAGCGTCCTGAGAATCATGAGAAGAAGGTTAAACTTGGTCTATTATTAAAAATATTAGAAAAAGATCCCACTCTCTCTACGATTCAAAAGAGTGGTCTCACTAAAAAGTCAAACGAGTTATTTGGTGAAGTGGCTAGACAGGCAAGTAAAAGTTCAGTGAAATCTAGCAAGCCTGCTCAAACTTCATGGTTTACATAAATAATTTATATAACAAAAATTAAAAAAATAACAAAATGGCAATTCAAACAATTCCAGGTTTAACTGGTTTTACTTACGCTAGAGTAGCTTCTATGGATAAGCGTGCTGTAGGTAAATTAACAGATTCTAACCACTTGGAAAGCTTTCACTCTACAGAGCCTGCAGATTATGATAAGAAAATTATCAGCTTGTATACTCAAAGTTCTCTTTACAGTAATGATTTCTTAGACATGATTAACAAGTCTACTCCTTACTATATTGATAACAATAGTGATGCTTGGAAGTGGCAAGTACAAGTTCCTTACAAATTCCCTAAGATTATTGACATCCCAACTACCACTTTAGAGTTATCTAAGCCTGGTATTGATGGTCAAGAGTTTCAAGCAATCTTGGATACAAATGAGTTCTCTAAGAACGCAATTGTTTCTGTAGGTTCTCGTCAATATGGTCCTAGATTCTATGTAATCAAAGATCCTCAACCATGGAACGTAGGTTATCTTTACACATTCAATTTAATTACCGACAACCCACAAGTTGATTTTGTAAGCCCTGTGTACTTACAAGTTGGTATTGAGCTTGAATTAGTTGATGCTGCAATTGGTGAATTCGATCAAGACTTATTAGGTCTTCCTCGTTTGGGTGAGCAAATCACAATGTTTGAATCTTTAGGTTCTGCATATGGTTATGAGCACAAAATCACAGAGTGGGCTGATGACAAAATGATGGTTGATGCTTCTGGTAAAGCTTTGGATATCTTGGTTTATGCTCCTCAAAGACGTAACCAATTACCTCTAACTCGTAATGATGTTAAGTGGGAACCATTCATTGAGTTCTGGATGCGTAAATCTATGTTAGAATTAAAAGTTAAGCGTATGATCTGGGCTAAGCCTGGTACTGTGAAGACTAATGGTTCTAAGCAAGAATTAAAAAGAACTTCTGCTGGTGTTTACCACAGAATGCGTAATAACGGTAACTTAGTTCAATACAATCGTGGAGAGTTCACTGCAAACTTGATTCGTTCAGTGTTTGGTGATTTATTCTATCGTAGGGTTGATGTTAAGGATCGTAGAGTTAAAATGTACACTAATGAAGCTGGATTCGATGTATTCCAACAAGCTTTAAAGAATGATGCATTAAACTCTGGTCTTACTTTCATGGCTGATAGCGGTAATCGTTATATGCAAGGTGAAGGTCAGCATATCACTTATAACTTTGCATTCGATGCAATGGTTACTCGTGAGACTGGTCGTGTTGAATTGATTCACTTGAAAGAGTTGGATCTTCCTCAAACTAACCTTGAATTTGGTCAGAACAAAAAGAGCACTCCTGTATTCATGGTATTTGATGTAAGCCCTATGAGCGATGGTTCTATGGTTAACAACATTCGTGAAGTGAGAATGAAAGGTGCTCCTTCAATGACTTGGGGTTATATTGATGGTACTCGTCACCACTTAGGTTTTGCTAAATCTCAAGGTATGTCAAGTGCTAACAAGTTCCCTGGTTATGAAATCTGGATGAAAGATCGTTGTGATGTATTTATTGAAGATTTATCACGCACAGTATTGATCGAAGAGATTCCACAATTCTAAAATAAGAACAAAGGGTAGGACTAATGTTCTAAACTTACCGAGAAGAATTACCCCCCAGGCAACCCCTGGGGGAGTCTTCTCAAAAAAACGGATGATTGAATTAAGTCTAATGCTTAATTGCTAGTTCTTCGATGAACATTCATCTGCTAATAAACCAAATAAATAACTACATTATGGGTAAGACAGGAAAAATCTCCACTTTAAAAAAGGAGTACAATAACTCTCAGTTACAGACAATGCAAGGTGGTCTTGCTGCTAAAGGCATGACAAGAATTCCTGGTACAGGTGTTTTCAAATATCCTTACAAGGAACTTGATGGACAGTATAGAACAGGACTTGATGTAAATGCTGCTTATATCAGAAGAATTTCAGATCCTTTAGAAAAGGAACTAGAAACTGAAAGAGTAAGTAATTTACGTGCTAAGTTAGAAGCTGCATTAGGTGATATTGATTTAGGACCAAGATCTTCATTTTGGAACTATGGTTTATCAACTTCTACAAATGATGCTCTTCATGTTCAACCAGTTAAGCTTATGGATGGTGACAATTATTATGATTTGTCTATTCCATTCCAAGAATTAGCTTTTTCATGGTTAAGGGTACATCCTACAATTGCTTCTAGCTATCAAGCTTGGGAGCGTGGTGAATATCCTGCTGATATACAATTCTATGTAGCAGATGATGAAATTGAGAATGCAATTATATTTAAAAAGAAACAATTGATCAACAAAGCTATTAGCAAGTTTGATTCAATGACTCCTGAGAAGAAAAAGAAAGTTGCAAGACTTTTAGGACTTCCTGTTACAGAAGAAACCAAAGAAGAAGTTATATATAATCAAGTGGACAACCTCTTGAAACAAACTGAATTCAAATCTGGTAAATTCCAAGGATCTTCAACAGTAGAAATCTTTAATAGATTTGCTGACATGAAGGAAAACTTACTCCATATTAAAGACTTAGTAAAACAAGCTATTACACATTCTGTTTACAGAATCAAACCTAATGGTAAAGTTTATGAAGGTGAATTTGAAATAGCAAGCGATGAAGATGATTTAGTCAAATTCTTAGCTGATGAAGATAATCAAGACCAACTATTAACACTAGAAGGTAAATTAAAAACTAAAAAACTAGCTTCTGTATGATCCCTGTAGATAGTTTATTATACAAGATAGATCAGAAACTAAATAAACTATCAACTAACGAGCATCAACAAATTAACCTTGAAGATAAAATCCTAGCTTTAAATGAAGCTCAGATTAAGTTAATTAAGCAAAAGGTTGATGGTCAAAATACAATTTCTGGTATGGGGCTTGATGCTTTTAAAAAGCGTTATGAAGACCTACAAAGTTTGGTTATAACTTATAATAACCAACCTCTTAGTTTAGCAATTAAAAATGCTGAATTAAATCAATGGTCTGCAAACATACATCTTCTTACACCTAAATACATGTTCTATATAGATAGTTATATATTAGCAGATAAAGGAAGATGCGTAGATAGAAAGATATGGATAAATAGAGATTTGGCTAAACATGGTGATGTTTCTTTAATATTAAACAACACACATTATAAACCATCTTTTGAATATCAAGAAACATTTAACTTTATATCTTCTGATGAGATCTCTATATTTACAGATGGTACTTTTATACCAAGTAAAGTATACATCTCTTATATGAGGTATCCCAAATACATTAACAAAACTGGCTACATAATGCTTGATGGTTTACCATCATTCGATGAAGATTGTGAACTAGAAACATATTTAGAAGATGAGCTTTTAGATATTACAGTTCAGAATTTAGCAATGTATACAGAAAACCAGTCTGCTGTTCAATCTGCTCAAATGAGGATACAGACAAATGAATAAGTTATTTAACAATTTAAAATAAAACAAAATGGCAGATTTTTCGTTAACTACCCTCTTTGTAGTACCAGTAGGAAATACACTTCCTAGCTCTGGATCTACACAAGACTTGACCGCTGGTCAATTTGGGCTGTTTCGTAGTGATTACACAGTGGCTACCGCTGGTAACATTGCAGCATCCCCTTATTTTTATGCAACTCAAGGTAGAACAAACACTTATTTACAAGGCTCTAAAAGATCTGATAAGATCAAAGGATGTCCTAGTGGATCTGGATGTAGTTCAAATGTAACAGAATGGTATAAAGTTGTATGCAACCCTGTTGCTGCTAACCAAGTAACTGAAGTGGGTAATTTCACTGTTAAACCAGGAGAAGTTATAACACTAACTTTACGTGCTTTTTCTAGCTACATTAACACCTTGTATTTCAATGGTTTCACACGTTCAGTAACAGTGAATGCTCCATGCCTAGAGTGTGGTGGTGATCCTTGTACTGATGTTGATGTACCAGAATTGATTGATCGTTTGATTTATCAATTAGAATTAAAAGCTCCAGGTAACAATCCTGACAACATTTCCTTTAGCACTTTCTATCAGTTCCAACGTGTTGGTAATGATGCTTCTGCTAAATTAGTTATCTCTGGTAAACCACTAACTCAATATGGACAACCATGTGATGTTGCTGCTTTCCCTTGGGAGTATGACCGTATGTGGTTCCGTACCTTTATTTATTCTGGTCCTGCTACCACTGCTGACTTCATTGTATTTGATCCTTGTAATTTAGTTGCTGAACCTGTAGTTACTCAACGTGCAACTTATGTATCTGGTAGCTCTGCAGAGATTCAACAATTAGAAAAGAACTTCTACAGCTATCAAGCTGGTTATTTGAAGCATCTTTACAGAATGGTTGGTTATAATGAAAACTTTGAAAGCTGGGTAACTGATGGTACTTCATATACCACTTATTACATTAAGTTTAATGAGTATGATAAATCAGCTTACCAATGGGGTGATTACATCATGGAAGATAGCACAATAATTATTGCTGTTCCTTGTGGTGAAACCTCTGGAATTGAAGCGGTATTAACAGCAGCATTAGGTACTCCAGTTAATGATAGTGGTGACACTACTGTTACAACTAGTACAACTACTACTGTATGGCCTTCTACTTCAACAACAACTACTTTGATTCCATAAGAAGAAAGTAGTTATTATATAACCTATGCCAGAGGGTGAGAGGATTAATTCTCAAATCCTCTGGCATTATTATTTTAAAGAATATGACTTTAGATATACTGGTAATACCTACTTATAACACATATACATTAGGAATTGCAGATGCTTCAACGTATGATACAGATCCTCCTGTTGTCACTGCTCCAACAATAGAAATTACTATTCCTGGATTTGCTACACCTGTGTTTCTACCATTTGTAGTAAATGATTTTAATATATTTAATTCAACATCATTAGGACTTAGTGGTGTAGGAGATCCATTAATTCCTTTACCAGATGGTATATACTATTTGAGATATACAGTTTCTCCTGCATATATAAATTATGTAGAGAAGAACATTATGCGTACAGAATTAATACAAGAAAAGTTTGATAGTGCTTTTATGAAGCTTGATATGATGGAATGTGATCTTGCTATTAAAACACAATCAAAAGTGAATTTAAATAGTATATACTATATGATATCAGGATCTATAGCTGCAGCAAATAACTGTGCTATAGACACAGCTAACACATTGTATATACAAGCAAATAATATGTTGAATAACTTTATAAGAAACAACTGTGGTTGTTCTGGTAATAATTATCAAATCAACTTTGTTTAAAATGGCAAACTGTAAAAACTGTAGAGCTAAGGTGGGATGTGGTTGTCAATTAATTAATGGCTTATGTTCAGCATGTAACTATGCTGTTCAGCAAGCAGCTAAACTAGCTAAAGATGTTATCGCCAAGATTAACTAACTGTATAGAATGTGCAAGCATTCCTGTGTTACTAAAAGATATTGATGCAAAGCTAACAGAGTTGGCTAAGATTCAATATAATAATATTATATTTTCTATGAACTATAACCTTGGGTGTAGTCCAATTGGTGATCTATTAAATTACAAAAGAATATTAACATATAAGTATTGTAATCCAGATTATGCTAAATCCTACACTGTAAAAAGAATAGCTAGTAGAGTTAAACTTTTAATTCATAAATAACTTATAAAATGTCAGAAACCACCACTACTACTACTTCTAGTACTAGTACCACTTCTACTACTACTTCTACCACCACCACAGCATATCACAGTTCTTGTGATGCTTGTTATAATGGTTGTGTATCAGTAACTCCTGATGCGTGTGTTAGATATACAGGAATTGATTATCCTGCTTTAGATATTGTTACAGGAGATTCATTACTTACTATAGAAAATATATTGATTAATAATGTTATCTCTTTTTTAGATGGAACAGGTATTAATATCACTATAGATCCTTCATACTATTGCGAACTTGTTAGCCAATATTTAGTAGATACTCCAATTCCTACAGTGCCTCAATTGTTTAGTGCTTTAGTAAGAGCTGCTTGTAGTTTACAAGCTCAAGTAACAGCAATTGATGAAACACTAGCTATATTAAATGCTGATTATGATGTAGACTGCTTAACTGGTGTAACAGACTCTAGTGATACACATGCTGTATTACAAGCTGTTATAACAAAGCTTTGTTTAGTAAGTGCTAACCTAGATGCATTTGAAATCTATGCAGATGTTACGTATGTAAAACTTGCTGATTTAAATGCCCTAATAGCTGCTTATTTATCTAGTCAACTTCCTTCTACACAACAATATGTAAAGATGATTCCTTACGCTGCTATAGAGTATTATGGACCATTGACAAACTTTGATGGTACAGGTGCTGGTATAAGTGCATTAGGATGGGATAAGGTGTATCTATGTAATGGTTCAAATGGCACTCCTGATAAAAGAGGAAGAGTTGGTGTTGGTGCAATATTTGATGTACCAGGTGGTCCATTATCTTCTGTTGTAAATCCTATATATGCTGGTAATCCAAATTATGATCTTGGAGATTTAGTTGGTGCAAATACAGTGGGATTAAATGTTTCACAACTACCTAGTCATACACATACAGCAACATCAAGTGCTTCTTCAGCAGTTACTGATCCTGGACATACACACTATGCAGGACATACTCCTGATCAATGGGGAGGAAGTGGTACTATTGGTATTACTACTAATAGCCCTCAGAATGTATTAACAACATCATCATACACAAATATCACTGTAGCAACTACAGTGAATGTAAGTAATGGTAATACTGGTAGTGGTGAGAATCATGCAAATATTCAACCTGTTATTGCTGCATATTATATAATGTATATTCCTTAATATTATAAATTAACTATAAATGGCTTGCCTACCTGGAACTCCATGTTATAATGCTTACTATCATCCAAGTGAAAACTGTGGATGTAGTGAATGTGTAATCACATCTAATAATGTAACATATAGTGGTCCTAACCTACCAAATACAGATATTGTTACAGGAGAGTGTCTTACAACATCATTACAAAAGATAGATGCTAAATTAGATCCTACAGCACTTGCTCATGAAGTTTTAGCAACAATAGCATTGAGTCCTTCTCTATCCTTATTATTTTGTACGTTAGTAAGTAATTGTACATCAACTACTACTACCACTACAACAACTCCTTAAAACCAAACCAATGACAGTATTAATAACATTAACTTTAGCAGGTGCAGATACAGGTCCTTTTGACTTATATTCAGATTTAGATGGATACACTACACCTTTTGAAACAGGTGTATCTAAAGCTGCATTACTTGCTGGATATTTATCATCATTAGTTCCTGATGGAACAAGTGGTATTCTTGTACAATCTACAGGAGTTTGTGATAGAGACTTATTTTTGAATGTTGAAGGTTATCCAACTACAACAACCACTACAAGTTCATCTACTAGCACAACTACAACTAGTACATCTACAAGCACTACAACTACAACAACTACAGCACTTCCTTGTACAAACTATTACAACAATACAGAAACTACATATACAATAAATTATGTTGATTGTCTTGGTGGACCAGCGGTTGTAGGATATGAAATTCCTCCAGGATATGGAGTGTGTGTATCATCAATCAGTGGTGACTATGGATATCTATTAGATCTAGGCCCCTGTGTTGTATAATTAATCAAAAATCTTGTTTGTTGGTTTACAAGATTTTCCCCTTGAGTTTCTACTTAGGGGGTTTTTTGTTTAAACTCTAATCAACTTGATTAAAGTGAATAATCAAATAAGTTAATTAAATTTGGTAGATATCAAAATAAATACCTATCTTTACTCTAATTTTAACCAAAAAAGACCATATGTCAGAAAACAACAACCTGTTGAACCAGCTTCAACAAATGTTACATTGGAAGAAAAGTAAAAAGTTTTATGCAGAAAAATTAGGAATTACAGAGTTTGAAATTGATGAGCTGTTATCAGACATCAGAAGAAGAGAGCAGGCTGAAGAAGCTGCTGAGATAGGAAACTACATTAGTGAATTAGAAGATGTAGTGGTTAAGTTTGAAGAAGATTTAGTTAAAGGAATAGGAGAAATTGTAATCAATACAAAAGAAGAGATTAAAAGCTTGGAAGAGCTTATAGTCAAATGCAAAATAGATACAGATAAGTGGGAGATAACTAAATATGTACAGAATTTCTGGGGTAATAGTGATTCACCACACTGGCAGGTTAAAGCTTGGTTAGGTAAAAAGAAGGATGAACAAGTGTTTCAAGATTCATTTATTGACTTCCTAGCTTCATATGAACCCATCTCTCAAGAAATAATGAGTCCTAAGTTTGCTTTAAATAAATCTTTTGGCTCATTAATTATTAATAAACAAGACTCTCATCTAAACAAATATGATATTGATGGAAATAATGACATCAATGAAAGATTAGGAGATATTCTATACAAGGTGGAATTGATTGCTACACAAGCAGCTCTTTCAAACAATCTAGAGAACATCACATACATTATTGGTTCTGATGAATTTAATAGTGAATACTCAGGAGCTACAACCAAAGGAACTCCTCAAACTAATACACATACATATCAACAATCATTTGAATATATATGTAACCATGAGGTGCTAATGATTACAATGTTATTACAATATGCTGAAAATGTTAATGTTGTATATGTAGCAGGTAATCATGATGAGTATGTAGGTTGGCATATGATTAATTGGTTACAAAGTTATTTCAGAGGAACAGCTAGATTAGAATTTGATTGTTCTCCTAAATATAGAAAGTATATAAGTTATGGTATTTCTGCTATGATGTTTAATCATGGAGATGCTATTAAGCCTGCTAAGTTAGCAGCAATATTCCCAATGGAATTTAAAGATGGTTGGTCTTTTCATAAAAACTTTTACATCTTCACAGGAGATAAGCACCATGAGGTGAGTCACGATTTTAATGGTATTAAATTTTACCAAATTCCAGCATTCTCTAATGCTAAAAGTCTTTGGGATGATAAGAATGGTCATGTGATGTCAAAAGCTGAAGTGACTGGATTCTTAATAGATGAGAATGATGGGATGACAAATATATTCAAACAATACTTATAATGGCAACATTAAGAAAAATGGTTTCAGATGTGCGGTCAATGCACAAGCTTTTATCAACAGATAATCTTATCACTGATAGAGTGGTGGCATCTGAGATTAAAAACAATACACAATTATTGATTAAACGTGAGACAAACCTCAGAAAGCTTTGGGCTACTGATACTGTATTTACTACCATCCCTTGTTTAGAGATGATAGAAGTTCCTATTTCTGAGTGTTGTGAATATGTTGATCCTTGTAATGTAGCAAGAACTAGATTTAAAATTCCTCGTATATCTGAAGGAAACTACCAATATCTTATTCAAGGTGTTTATTCTATAAATGCTATGGGTGGACAGGGTAAGAGATTTAAAGAGATTACAATCAATAGGTATTTAAATCTATTAAAACTTCCTATTATAAAGAAAGAACAATATTATTGGATAACTAATGGTTATCTCTACATTAATAATCCTTTGTTAAAAGCTGTTAGAATAGCTGCTTTCTTTGAAGAAGATGTTCCTAATGAGATTATGTATCCAGAATGTGGATGTGGACCTGGACCTACTGTAAGCACAGAAGACTGGTGTAAGAATCCATTGGATAAAGAATATGGATGTCCAGGTTATTTAGAAAAACAAGTGCTAGAATTAACATCTCAAAAGTTATTATCTACTTATTTCAGAATTAAAACAGATATGACATTTGATGGTGTAGATGGTCAAGCACCAAATGCACAACCAAATCACTAATGCCTAGAGTTCATATAGAGTGGAGAAGCTCCAGTAAAGATAACTACAATAACTTCTGTAAGAAGAATCCTGATATCAAACTTACATTTGATGAATGGAGAAACATTATATACTCTTATAATGAGCATTTCAAGAATTATATATTAGAAACTGGAGAGAAGGCTAGATTACCTTTTGGGTTTGGTGAGTTTTCAATTAACAAAAAGAAGAGAAAGAAAATAAAGAACATCCAAGGTAAAGAGTATGTTAATCTACCTGTCAATTGGCAAAGAACCAAAGAGAAGGGAAAGATGATATATAATTTTAATTACCATACAGAAGGCTATTTCTTTGGCTGGATGTGGTTTAAAGAATCAACTAGACTAAAGAATATAAACCTTTGGTATTTTAAACCTTCACGTACTACATCACGATTGTTATCACATTACATCAATACAAACGATAAATATCAACATATTTATTGTGAGTGGAAAAAATAAAATAAATGTCATACTATTACAAGTATAATTTCATCTCTCCTGAACCAGTTTATTCAACTGTCAAGGAAGAGTTAAAAAGCTATTTTGATACAGGAGCTGTAGATGATTTGCTTTTTCCTACCTATCTAGACAAATGTCTTAAGAAGTTAGGCAGAACAACTTTTGTAATTGCTGAGCAACCTCTATATATTGAGGACTTTCAAGCTAGACTTCCAGATAACTTTTATGCTGTAAGAGAAGCTTGGATGTGTACAGAGATTCCACAATATCCTTATCAATCAGCTAATTCATTTTATTCTCAAGCTGCTACACAAACAACAATACAGGTGAGTCCTGTTACTATTGGTGGTGCTCCTTGTGTTAATCCTACATGTGTAACAGGATGTCCTGAATGTATGCCTGAGCTTATACAAGCTGTATATAAAACAAACAATTCTATAGCTAGAGCATATCAACAAAACTATTTGCTAAAACCAGGTAATATATCTGCAAGAACAAATTGTAATGTAGATTATAACAATGCTTGGGAGTTTGGACAATATGCTCCTCCTTTACATGAGTTCACTCCAGGATCTGCTAGTTATGATTCATTTGATGTTAGAGATAATAAGTTTGTTACTAATTTCAGAAATGGTATAGTTCATTTGATATTTTATGCCACTGAATATGATTGTGTTGGTAATCAAATGGTTCCTGATAATTATCGTATTAGAGAATATATAGAAGCATTTATTAAATATAAAGTGTTTGAAACTCTATCTAACCAGCTCACTGATGAGACCTTTCAACAAATACAGCAAAAGCTAGTATATTACAAAGGTTTATCTGATGAAGCATTTATTATGGCTGATATTGAAATCAAGAAACAAACTCCTTGGGAAAAGCAAAGAAGGATAAAGAATGATCTAAACAGAAATAATAAGTACGAATTACCAAATAGAACTAACCGTTATGGTTGGAGAAGAAATGGATAAAATTTAATAAATGGCAGATCAAGAACAAGGGAATGTTAGACAAGAAACCAATTCTGGACAGAGTGGTTTAAATATGGATTCATCTATAGGACAAGTTCCTAAAGGTGCTCTTACATATGCATTAAACGCTGCTGTAGAAAACTTCGATGCTAATTCTGTAAACTATCAGAATGAGCCAGGTAATGAGTTTTGTCTAAACTTTCCTGAAAACTTTCATAATATAGGTAATCATTTTATTCCAGAACAAAATAAGCATATATTCTTTTTAGTTAATCCTGAAACAGGAGCTTCTCAAATAGGATATATGGAAAATAATGATTGTGTATATGTTCAATATATTCAAGGAGACTGTCTTAATTTTAATATAAACTATCCAATTCATAAAGCTGTACACAAGATTACAAATTGTGTAACAGAAATATATTGGACAGATGGATTAAATCCTAGAAGATATTTAAATCTAAATAATCAACCATGGGTTACAATTTATGTTGATGGGATTATATGTGATCCTGTTGTAGAAGAAGGTGTAATTGATTGTAATAAATTAAATATTCAACCTAATTTTTCTATACCAGAACTAGTTATAGCAGATGTAACTAATGTTGGAGATTTAACTGCTGGTACATATCAATTTGCTATTCAATACGCTAGTGCTATAGGAGATGGTTATACATCTTATTATTCAGTTACTAACCCTACATCTATTGCTAATCCTCAACTTACAACACTAGATTTTAATTATGCTGTAGGTAGAGCTATTATAATAAATATTGATAACTTAGATCTTACAGGATATTTTCAATATTACAACTTAGCTGTAATTAAAACCATAAATGGTGTAGCATCTGTAGAACTTGTAGGTACATATTTCATTGATGGTTTAGCAAATCAAATAACATACACAGGACAAAATCTAACACAGATTCCTCTCAGCACTGCTGATATATTTGAGAAGTTTCCATATTATGATATAGCTCAAGACTTAACAGCAGTTCAGGATATATTAGTGTGGGATAATCTTACATCTATTGATAAAATTAATTATCAAAATATTGCTAATAAGATTGATCTTCAATGGGAAACTTATAAACTTCCTAGTACAGACAGTTATGCAAATGCATTAAACACTGTAAATCTAAGAGGTTATCTTAGAGATGAGGTGTACGCATTTGAAATAACATTCTTATTAAAGAACGGTAAACAAACAGATAGTTTTCATATTCCTGGTAGAGCTAAGAATTCAAATGAAGCTTATCCAGATGTACCATCAACTAATCCTGATTTTATTGGTTCAGGAGCAAGTGCTCCATATTGGAAGATATATAATACGGCATCTGTAACTGGAACTGCTATAGGACCTCCTATTGGAAATGCTACACCATATCAATATGGTGAGTTTGCATATTGGGAATCAACAGAAAAATATCCATGTAACACTCTTGTATGGGGCAATCTTGCTGATACATACATTAGACATCATAAGTTTCCTGATGTATTAGTTTCTCCTATATTTGAAACTCCTGCACCAGAATATAATGCAGATGGTACATATAAAACCACAATGCAAAATGATGCCATTTATCCAATTGGTGTTAGAGTTAGTACAGATCAAATTGTTCAATTAATAAATCAATCAACTCTTACACAACAAGAGAAGAACAATATAGCTGGATATAAAATAACAAGAGGAGATAGAAGCACAAATAAATCTATTGTAGCAAAAGGAATTCTTAGAAATGTAGGTAAATACACAAGAGAAGAAACCGATTACTACTATCCTAACTATCCTTATAATGATCTCAATAAAGATCCATTCCTTCTTGAGAAGAATAATGGATTTAATTCTCAGTGTGGTACATTTAAAATACTTGTTTACGCTGCTGGTACATTACAATATACAGATTGTAACACTGGTGAATTAACAGTGGAGAATGTAGGTTTTTATACACTTACACAATGTTCTATGACTGTGCCTGTTATGTTAACAGGAGCAGCAGTTATTGAGAACATGACAGCTACATCTTATACATTAGCAGCATTTTATGATGGTGTTACTACTTGGGCAAATTTTCAATATACTATTCCTGGTGGATCTTCTGCCACTGCATTTGTAGAGGTTGATAAACCACAAACAATAAGTTCTAGTACAGTTCCTACATATACAAATGGTACAGGTAAGTATAGCATTACACAAGTTAATAATATAAACATAACTTGTTATCCTGATGAATTAGAAGCATTTAATGATGATTCTTCTAAATATAGACAAGTATTTAATTCTCCTGAAACTTCTTTTGGACAACCTATTCTAGGAAATATTCTTAAATTAGAAAGTGCAATATATGGTGCTGGTAAAGCTCATTTTGTACAAGTGAAGAAACATGCCTTATATAAACTTATTAGTGAACAAGCACAGGTGGAGGCATTAACATCTAGTTATAACATTGCTTTTATTACAGGTACGTTTGACTCTACAGCAATGTTCACTGCTTACCAAGCATATCTACAAATATACATTAATGGTATAAGTAGAAGAAATTTTACATATTCATTCAACTCTATAGCTAGTTATGACTATAGTGCTGATATAGCTAATAATATAGGAGTTAAACAAAGAGAACTTGATATATATCAATATCTTATCCCTGGTGTACAATCAGTGGGAGATGATCATAATGTTAATAACTTTCAAAGAGAATCTTCTGTTTATTTAAAAACAAAAGAAGCAGTACAACCGTTACCTTTTCCAAATCAAACACCAAGTGTTGTGGTTGCTGGTAATAGTTTAATTTCTGATAATTCAAGATTTACCCTATCTCAAAAAAATACATGTACTATTCCTGAGATGCAAGAACATATTGATACAATTTGTTACTATGCATCACTTAAAACTATGTTTGTAAATCAGTGGGGGCAAATGTATTCTTATAGTACAATTGATACAGGATTTCAAAGAATCTTTAATAGTCTTAGTGTTAGTCAACCTGATGTAGTATTTGGTGGAGATACATTTATTACTAGGTTTGCATTTAAAACTAAACTACCATTCTTTATAGATAATAGAGTGAATGCTCCTGATGATAGTGATGTATTCTATGATGAGATAGGTAATGTTGCCTATCCTCAATACTGGTATTCAGCTAGGTCTGTTTTAAGTAATTATATAGCAGGATCAGTTACACTAAAGAATATCATATCTATAAAAGCACATAATCTTGATTGTGCTAATGATGCCACTGTGTTAGTAGGTACAACTACCACCACTACAACTAGTGCTGGAACATTTGTTACATCAAGTTCTACAACAATGTCTTACACTGGTAAGATGTATTTATTTGCTTATGGTATTCCTTCTTTCTATGTAGAGAGTTCTGTTAATGTAGATTTACGTCAAGCATTTAATAACCTAGAAGGTGATTTCTATCCTCACGTGAGTACAGGTATTCCTGATAACTGGTTACAACAATCTGTTGTTCCTATTCAGTTTGACAACACCTATCATTATAATGTAACATATTCTAGACAGAATAAAGAAAACTATTTCTCTCATCTACCTGTAGATTGGGATGATAATCAATGTTATACAAACTTTCCTTTTAGAGCAATTTATTCTGAAGCACAATTAAATGATCCTAGCATCAAGGTGAACAACTGGTTGACCTATGCTCCAATATCATTCTTTGATTTTCCTCAAACATATGGTGATCTTGTATCATTAGATGGTATTCAAAATAAAGCTGTACTAGCTAGATTTGAAAACAAGAGCTTGTTATATAATACAATGCTTACAGTTCAAACTAGTAACCCACAAGCTGCTTATTTAGGAAATGACACATTGTTTAGATCTTCTCCTCCAATTGATTTTGCTGATACAAATCTTGGTTACATGGGAAGTCAGAATAAAATGTTATTAAAGATTCCTAATGGACAAATAACAATAGATGCTAAAAGAGGACAAATATTCTTAGTTGCTGGTAATCAAGCACAAGAGATATCTGCATTTGGTTCTGGATTAAATAGATTCTTTACAGATCATTTAGCATTTGAGATTCTTAGATATTTTCCAGATACATATGTAATGGTAGATGGACAAAGAATATTAATACCAGGAGCAAATACAGATAATCATTTTAATGGTTGTGGTTTACATGGTGTATATGATAGTAAATATGATAGAGTTATTATATCAAAACTTGATTATATTCCTCAACCAGAATATGTAAATATTATAAAATATAATTCTACTTTACAAAAGTATTATATAGAACATACGTTAGGGGAAAGTGTATTAATAGAATATATAGACTTAACAAATAGAAAGTATTTCTGTAATAAGAGCTGGACACTATCTTTCAATTTTAATACAAGAACTTGGATTAGTTTCCATAGTTATATTCCTAATTGGTATATAGCTGAGAACAACTTCTTCTATTCTGGATTAAATGAAGGATGTGATTTAGAAGCAATTGCTGTTCAGGAGATTCCTACACCAACAACAACTACTACCACTACAATTGTATTAGATTGTGCATTAGCAGGATTTGCTGTTATAGGACCATGTGAGTTAGATGGAACTGCATATACAAATGATCCAGTTCCTACAACTACCACAACCACATCAACTAGCACATCTACAACTACTACCACAACAACTATTGGTATCACTTGTGAAAATTGGAACTTACAAGCATTATCAGGTACAGTGGATACCGTTATTCAATATTATGATTGTACTAATGTTTTACATACAGTTACATTAATGCCAGAAGAATTTTTAGGATGTACACCAATTAATGCACATGGATTTGGACCAGGTAATTTAGGATCAGATAGATGGCTTATAGTTTCTGGACCAGGATATGGTGGTGAAACTCCTTGTTAAAATATAAAATAAAAGTATGTCTAAGGTAATAATAGTAAAATTAACAGGAGCTGGAAACAGAACTGGACCATTCACAATCTATGATGATTTGGAGAATGTTCTAGCTACAGATGTTCCTAAAGAACAACTCATCATAGGAGTTGTGTACACTGTAGATGATGCAGTGACTACTATTATATTACAATCCACTGGTAAATGTCACACTGTTATATCAATAACAATAGGAACAGCAACAGTTGAGGAGTTAGCAGCTATTACATTTACAGAAATTAATACATCTAGTTTATGGAGACATTTAACTAACACATTGATTTACAATACATATTATGATAATATAGAACCTTATATAATTGAATATCCATTCTTCTATCAATATCATGATGAAATTCTTCAGAATGTAAAAGACTTCTCAAGAGTGTATAAATATCTTCCTATACCAGATGGTGTATTCAATGATAATGCACAGATACAAACTGATAACCAATATTTCAATAAAGCTATTCTTTATAATGGTCAGCAGTCAACTGGTATATTAGAACTAGTTGCTAAACCAATTAATAACTTAAAGGAATATTTGAAGTATCCTTTATATAACGCTGAGAGTAAGACAATTACGTACACTAAGAATGATAGTTTCTATCAATATAATACGTTCTGGAGTCTTGTTAAAAATAAATCCATACCTTTGTTTGTAACTGGTTGTGAATCATTATCAATAGATAAGATTATAAATCAAGCAAATATGGATTATGGTAAACGTTCATTCAAGAAAGAACCACTAAGAGCTAAAGGTTTAATGGTGAGACACATTCTTGATAATGCATCTGACGCACATATAGTTTCTCAATTTATTATTACACCTGCTCAAATCTCTTATAAGTAATGGCTAAGAAGTTATCACAAGCTAAGGCTATAGAAATGTTAAAGAATCCTCCACATGGGATGGCTTTAACTGATAAACAGAAGCAATACTTCACTGACGTAGCTACAGCAGAACCACCACCACTTGCAAAAATGGGTGGATGGTTAGAAAAATATAATGATGGAGGCCCTGTACAACCTAACTATAATGATGCACAAGCATCAACAGGTCCAGGTTATGTAGGAACAGGATATGATACAACAGGTAGAAACTATTCTCCTGCATGGGGAGGACAGTTTCAGAATGGTGGATTCTTACAACCTAATAGTTCTAAACTACCAGAGGGATATGTAATACCATACAACACTCCTAGCACTGAACTTGCCATGTCTA
>Ga0114969_10001189_pt1 | contig 22162 bp, 20 predicted proteins | sample M_130807_MF_Meta_FD_87316 | JGI IMG/M metagenome (GOLD analysis project Ga0114969, IMG submission 87316) | Freshwater microbial communities from Lake Montjoie, Canada to study carbon cycling - M_130807_MF_MetaG | ecosystem: Environmental > Aquatic > Freshwater > Lake | place: Lake Montjoie...
CCAAGATCGTTTTTCAATTATCAATATTGCTGCCCAAGAGCTTGAAAAATTAGCGCAACTCGTTGGCTTTGACGTCTATCTAGCCGTGCAATCTGGTGCTCACGTTATGTACGCAGCGCGGTTTAGAGGAAATGAAGGAATCAAAGTAATGATTCCACTTGGTCAATCACTGTATGGTCATGCAACTGCGGCTGGAAAGATTTTTGCCGCCTTTGACCCTGAGCTTCAAAAAACAATTTTGAATGGAGCTCTAAAAAAGATTACACCTAAAACAATTACAGACCCTAAAGCACTAGAGCGTGAGTTTATGCGCATCAAGTCGCGCAGAATAAGTATTTCAAATGAAGAATCTTTTGAAGGAATCATTGGAATTTCAACACCAATTACTGGAATTGATGGGCGAGTAATTGCCGCCACTCACATCTCGGCCTTTAAAGGCAAACTTGATAACGTTCGCATGAAAAAACTTTGCTCAGAACTTGGCAAGGCAACTCTTCAAATTGAGGAATCAATTGCTGCCGGACCACAGATTACGCAATTCACGAAAAGTGAACCTTCATCTACGAAAAAAACTTCAAAACCAGTAACCAGGAAGGCCAATTGAGTACAACACATTTAGGTATCGCAGTGATTGCAACCGCATCTGTTGAAATCCACCATGAGACCTCAAAGAGTCTTGAAGAGATGATTTTTGAAACCTCGAAGCGCGCGCTTAATTCCCTTGGTTTAAGCGCTGATGATATTGATGCATTTGTATTAGGGGGTAATGATCAAATTGATGGTCGAATTATCAGCATTATGCCCTCGACTGGACCGGTGGGAGGTGTAAACCACGATACAACTATGATCGCCTCTTCAAGTGAACATGCGCTGATCTACGGATACCTGCGGATCATGGCCGGCCAAAGTAAACGGGTACTAGTTGCTAGTTGGGCTAAACCCAGTGAATCTGTTGACCCTGACCGAGCTGAATTAGTTTCCGCCGAGCCTTATTTGCTTCGTTCAGTTGGTATGAATGAAACTATTTCAGCGGCGCTTCAAGCTTCGCGTTTTCTCAATGGAAAAGTAGTAAATACAAATGAAAAGTTTGTTGCTTGGCCACTTACACGTAAAGATTTACCTGGTAGAGGCGACTCAGTTCATGTTGTCATTCTTGCTCAAGAGGGAAGTTTTGAGGTCGAAAGTCAATTCGCGTGGATCTGCGATGCTGGTTGGGCAACTTCTAGCTATGAACTTGGAGCTAGAGACTTAGCGAATTTTGAGTCACTAAAAATTGCTTGTAATCAAATTACTCAGCGAAATTTAGGCTCTTCACCAGAGAATTGGAACGCAGTAGAGATTGGCGCATCAAGTGAGTATGCGGTTAATGCCGTGACGGAATTCTTACAATTAAAAGTAGGGATCAGTGTCAATGCTTCTGGCTGCTTGTCTGATCAATTTACTTCTCCATTTGTCCTTGGTTTATCACGAATGATGCGCGCGATAGAAGTTACTAAAAACGCAAAAAGTTCAAAAGATCGATATTTGGCCGCAGGAATTGGTTTTAATGGATTTGCGGGTCAAGGCGCGGCCGTTATGGTTTTTAGTAATACTAAGGGTGTGCACAATGATTAATGTCGGAATAATTGGATTTGGCCAATCACGCTTCCAAACTAAGCGCACTGACGTAACTTTTCCTGAGCTAGTGAAAGAGGGAGCAGATTTAGCGCTAGCCGATGCAGGAATTACTATTAAAGATGTCGATGCTGTTGTCTATCCATTAGCTCCTGATGCTTTAATCGGCGTAGGAAACGGCGAGCGCTGGGTGATCGATGCATTAGGTGCAACTGGCAAGCCATTCATGCGGGTTAATAACGGTGGCGCAACTGGAATGAGCGCCGTGCTCACTGCTTGGACACATGTCGCGTCTGGGCTCTTTGATGTCGTTCTTGTGGCAGGTGCGGACCGAGTTTCTGAGTCTGGTTCAGCCCAATCTGTGCTCAATAAAATGTGGGATGTTGGATATGAGAGAACTATTCCACTCAATACCATCACAATGTTGGCGTTATCTGCTCAAAGGTACATGCATCTATATGATAGTGATGAGACCGATATGGCACTTGTTACGGTAAAAAATCGAAAGCATGCATCCCTTAATCCCTATGCACATTTACGTACGCCGATTACGGTTGAGGAAGTCTTAGCCTCCCGAACGCTTGCTTGGCCTATAAAACTTGGCGATGCATGTCCGGCTTCTACCGGAGCCGCCGGTGTTGTCTTGGTATCAGAGCGATATGCACAACGCAATAATTTAAAGCCAGCATGGATTCGCGGTATCGGACAAAACTCTGAAACATATTGGATGGGAGCTCGAGTTGGTGCAAAATCCCAAGGTGACCATGCCGATGCCGACGCTCTTGCCCATGCTTTTGATATCGCTTATAAACAGGCTGGAATAACTGATCCGGTAAATCAGATTGATGTTGCAGAGATTTACGCACCGTTCTCAAGTGTTGAATTACATGTAATTGAAGCAGCCCATCTTGCCAAAAAAGGTAAGAGCCCTGAAGGATTACGAAATGGAAAATTCACCCTAGGAGGTTCGGGGCCAGTGGTTAATCCATCAGGTGGAACTCAATGTACAAATCCAATTGCAGTAACCGGAACAATTCGTGTAGGTGAAGCAGCAAATCAAGTTCTTGGCCGTACTGGTGCGCATCAAGTGCCCAATGCCCGCGTTGCTATTGCAAGTGCAATCGGTGGTGACCACCAATTTTATTCAACCATGGTCCTGTGTAGTGATCTAGAGGAGATCAGCTAATGACAACAAATAAGAATGCTAGCGCCAAAGACGGCAGTTCAGAGCGCTTTTACGAGCAAACGTGGGACTTGCAATATAAGCACGCACTTGGCCGAACCGTCTCACGATTCTTGGATGGTTTAGCTGAAGGCAAAATTTGGGGGCGGCGAACAACCGATGGCCGGGTTTTAGTTCCAGCACGTTCATACGATGATCTGACTCATGAAGAAACCGGTGAATGGGTCGAAGTTGCCAATAACGGCGTGATTGAAATGTCTACCGTCGTATACGAGGCTTTTAACGGACTACCAAAGCCTCCTTACGCTTTGGCGTACGTAATGCTAGAAGGCGCGGATACTGCCCTTGTAGGTTACGTAAAGGGGTTAGATTTAAGCGTACAAAGTGTCGCGATTGAAGCGGTGAAAATAGGTAGCCGTGTTCATGTGTGTTTTGCTAAAACTCCAACAGGCACTGCAGCTGATTACTGGTTCGAATTGGATGCTACTAGCTAGTACACACCAATAGTTTTAAGGGCTTTGTTGATAACAAAAATTTATCGTGCCTAAAATCGCCTCGAAACTTGTTTTCGGATTTACGCAAGAGCATTGACGGCTTTTCAAACTCTCGCATACGCTGGCAATGTTTAAAAGTTAGTACGTACGCGTTCCATTCCTTTATGTATGAATTGGAGAATAAGTGAAAAAACCTATCCGAATCACGATTGCGATGGCCGCAGTCTCTGCACTAACGATTGCAATGGCTCCTCAGGCTAGTTCAGCAACAGCCAAGACTGTTGTTCCTGCCGTTGGCGCTGCATGTGCTAAAGCTAATGCCAAGGCAGTTGCTACAAACCAGAGTGATCTTATCTGCACAAAAGTTGGCACAAAGCTTATTTATCAGATCTTTATTCCTAAGGGTCCAATTAAGATTGGTTTCTCTGCGGCAGTAACTGGAACAAATGCACTCTTAGGTCAAAGCTACCGTGGTGGCGTTGCCTTTGCCGTGAGCCAAATTAACGCTGCTGGTGGAATCGCTGGACACACCATCGACCTTGTAACAGCAGATGGTGGCGACACTAATCCACAGTGGGTTAACTCAATGAACGTACTTGCAGAAGAAAATCCAGTATTAATTATTGGTCATCCTCACAGTTCTGCGCTAATTGCTCAAAATGACATGATCAACAAGATCGGTGTTCCTTACTTCTTCTCAGGTGGATCAGTTGCACTGACACAGGAGAAGTTGAAGAATCCGTGGATCTTCCGTGTTTCACCTAGTGATGGTATTTCAGGTGTAGCAGCAATTGATTATGCTGTTGACGAATTGAAGTACACCAAGATTGGTATTCTTGGAGACAACACTGCATATGGAATCGATGGAACTGCTGTAATGGTTGGCGAGCTTAAGAAGAAGGGCCTAACTGCCGTTGGAACCGAATCTCATGAGCTCTTTGCTACCGATGTTTCAGCACAGCTCCTAAAGCTTCGCGCTGCTGGTGCTCAACTCATTATCGGTTGGAGTATCCCAGTAGTAACAGCAACAACACTTCGTCAAGTTAAAGAATTGAAGTTAGGTGTTGACTACATGGGTGGCCGTTCAATGGCACTTACTGCAGTACTTGGACTTGTAACAAATGCTCAGCTAGATGGAGCTTATGGCGCAGTCGATAACGCAGTTGCCGCAGATCCTTCTGCTACAGCATGGGTAAAGGCGTACAAGCGCTATGCAGGAAAGAATCCAGACTTCTTCACCGCTCAGTACTATGACTTGGTCTACATGATCAAGAACTGGATTACTAAGAATGGTGTAAAGCCTGCAGTTCTACGCTCTGCCATTGTTAAGACCGGCGTCACAAAGGGTATCGGAAGCGGTTCCTATGACTTCTCTAGAACTCCTGGAGAAAGTAACTGGTCAGCTCAGATTGTTAAGTACTCAGGTGACACGGTGGCGGTCCTCAAGACCATTTCAATCGCACCTTGATTAAGAAGTAGGGACAGAAAACAGGTGGCCATCATTGATGGCCACCTGTTTTCCTTTACAGTATTTTAACTACACCAATAAATAATGAGATCGAGGCAATCATGACAAAGAAGATGCGAAGTCAGGCTTGGTTTGAAGACAAAGGCCGTAACGGTTTTATTCACCGCTCATGGCTCAAAGGTGATGGACTGCCTGACGAATCATTTGATGGCCGCCCAGTCGTAGGAATTGCAAATACGTGGTCACAGTTAACGCCATGTAACTCAAATCTTCGGAGAGTCGCTGAGTTTGTTGCTAAAGGTGTGTGGGAAGCCGGGGGGCTACCCCTAGAATTTCCAGTTATGTCTTTGCCAGAGACTTTGATGCGCCCTAGTTCAATGCTCTATCGCAATTTAATGGCGATGGAGTTGGAGGAACAACTTCGCGCCAATCCAATTGATTCGGTAGTTCTCCTTGGTGGCTGCGATAAAACTATTCCAGGTCTGCTTATGGGTGCGGCAAGTGTGAATTTACCAACGATGGTTGTGAGTTCTGGACCTAAATTAAATGGAAAATACAAGGGCGAAGATATTGGTTCGGGTGTAGATATTTGGAAATTCGTAGATGCGGTTCGAACTGGAAAGATGACACAGGATGAATTCGTAGAAGCTGAAAGATGTATGGCACGAAGTGAAGGCCACTGCATGACAATGGCTAGTGCTTCAACAATGGCCGTAATTGCCGAAACGATTGGCCTGCAACTCTCAGGAGCTGCAGCAATTCCGGGATCAGATTCCCGACGATATCTGACCGCTCACCTGACTGGGCGCCAAGCTGTTGAGATTGCAAAGCAAGATCTCAAGTTCTCTGACGTTGTAACAATTGGCGCAATTGAGAATGCAGTAAAAGTTAACGCTGCTATTGGCGGCTCAACTAATGCAATATTGCATCTACAGGCCCTAGCTGGCCGATTGGGCTATGACGTCAAGCTTGCAGACTTTGATCGCTGGGGCAAAGACATTCCAATGTTACTTAACCTCAAGCCTGCCGGTACTTACTTGATGGAGGATTTCTATTATGCGGGAGGTGCACCTGTAATCCTGCGCGAAATTTTACATATGTTAAAGGCCGATGAAAAGAATGTTATGGGCAAAACAATTACTGACCAAGTATCAGGGGCCGAAAACTACAATGAAGAGGTAATTACACCACTAGCTAAGCCACTCAAGCCTGCTGGATCAGCTATTGCTGTACTGCGAGGCAATCTGTGTCCAGACGGAGCTATCATCAAATTATCTGCAGCTGATCCCAAGTTAATGCAACATCGCGGTCGGGCTTTAATTTTTGACTCTATTGAAGAGCTTGAAGCAGTGATAGATGACATGGATCTAGATGTTGATGAAAACTCAGTTCTCATAGTTCGAAACTCTGGGCCTCGTGGCTATCCAGGTATGCCAGAAATTGGCAATCTACCAATGCCAAAGAAACTTTTACTTCGAGGTATCAATGACATGGTGAGAATCTCTGATGCGCGCATGAGTGGAAGTTCTTACGGAACAGTTGTCCTCCATGTGGCACCTGAATCAGCCATCGGTGGACCGCTTGCACTCGTTGAAAATGGCGACATCATCGAACTTGATGTAAAAAACCGCTCTTTACGCCTTGATGTTTCGGATGAAATCTTAGCTGTACGTCAAGCGGCTTGGAAATCACCGTTGGAAGAGGTTGAACGAGGCTTCTTGAAGCTACACCACGATCATGTATTACAAGCAGATCAAGGTGCAGATCTTGATTTCCTTGTAGGAAATAGTGGGAGCGCAGTACCGCGTCGACCTTTCTAGATTAATCCTTAAGATACTTTTGCAGACCAACTGAAAGAAGTTCTAGTTCAGAGCGCACTGTCAGAATTCGAAAGCCTTGGTCAGCAAGTCTGAAAAAATCACCGCTTGTTCCTGCCGGTAAACCCGCGGCCTTAGCGTGTTGAAGGATATTTTCTATCTGACTATTTAATACTGTGTCAGTTCCAATTTCTTTAGGTGAGATAGACATAGACAACGCTAGGTCAAATCTCCCAACATAAATACCATCAACTCCCTCGACTCGAACAATTTTTTCAACTTCATTCAGAGCCGGTTTCGATTCGATAAGAGCCCAACATATTGGACTAACAAATTCATTGTCTGATGAATAGCCCGGATTGCCAGCTGCAAATCCTCCCCAACTGCGACTACCTGCTGGAGGAAAGCGTGTGCTCGCAACAAGTTCTTGAGCTTGCGTAACCGTTTCGATCTCTGGAGCTAGCACGCCATGTGCACCTGCATCTAGCGCTAAACCGATGCTCTTGCCGCCATTATCTGGTGTTCGAACCAATACAACTAAGTCATATGAAGCCAACATAGCTGTGATCTCATAAATATCTCGGGTGGTGATGGTTCCATGTTGTTGATCCAAATAAATAAAATCCATCTGCGACTGAGCAATTAAATCAACTGATGCCCGATCGCCATAAATAATTCGAACTCCACGGACAGTGCCTTCTTGTGACTTATGCCTGAAGTTTCTTATTTTTTGACTATGAGTATTCATTGGCATCGTTGAGGCACTAAAGAACGGCTAGAGGGGTGACTGGGCTTGCGGTAGAACCTACAAGCGGCAACGGTGACATAACAAAGAGGAAACTCTTTCTATTGCGCTGCGCGAGTTCAGGTAGAACTAAGTTCTCAATCAAGGGAACTCCATTTTGATGCAATAAGAATAAGTGCACTGGAAAATTAGTCTCAGGCGGACTTGGCTGAGTTTCTACTGCATAATTATCTGCGCCCACAATTGAAATTTCGTGCTTGACCAGCCACTGGGCGGCCTCAAGAGTTAAGCCTGGCTCGTCTTCATGATAAGTGTGCTGATCAAAGCCTTGCTCTGCCCACCCAGTTCTAATCAGTACTGCATCACCGGATTGTGCTGACAGTTTATGTGCAGCGTAATAATCTTCTAAATGCGCAGGAGTAATCTGAAATGAGGAATCTAATGGCTTTCCTAAGTACTCAACTAAATCAACTAAAATTCCTCGTGTGATAATGGGGCGTAGTTTTTCTGCTCCACATTTTTGAGCCCCTTTTGTTGAACGCGTATGTGAAGCGCTATGACCGTTGTACAGCTGATCTCCTGACCAGGCATGGCTCAAAGCATCAACGTGGGTTCCACTATGCGTAGCAAACTGAACGGTATCTTCGGCAAATTTAAATCCACCTAGAGCTCTTGCCCCAAGGGCGTAGTCCCCCGCGTCACGATCCATAAAACGAGATGGCATTTTTCTGTGCGGAGCAACTGCAGCCTCTGGTCCCAAGATTTGGGCTAAGGAGATTATTTCGCCAGTCTCTACTAATCCGACACTCTTCTTGACAATTTCGGGAGTGAGGAAGTTAAGGGAACCAGCTTCATCATCAGGACCCCACTGACCCCAAGAGTTTTCGTCTCTCACTACAGACTCCCTAGAACAGTTCGATCATTGAGACTAGTTATCCCAGTGTAAAACAAAAACTCCTATGCTCCTAGATAGGCATCTCGTACTGCAGGACTGTCCATCAGCTCCTTGGATGTACCTGAATGTCTAATGACGCCATTCTCAAGTAAATAACCGCGATGGGCCACATTCAGAGCCATGAAAGCGTTCTGTTCGACCAAGAGAATAGTGACCCCATCTACTTCATTAACTGAGGCAATCGCCTCAAATACTTGGGCTGTAACTTTTGGAGCCAATCCTAGGGATGGCTCATCTAGTAGAAGAAGTCGCGGCCTGCTGATTAATGCACGACCCACGCTGAGCATCTGTTGCTCTCCGCCACTGAGACTCCAACCAGTCTGCTTTTTGCGCTCATGCAACACCGGAAATAAAGTGTAAATGCGTTCAAAATCTTTTTCTATAGAGTCTTTAAATGCTTCAGGGCGAGCGGTAAGTCCAACCTCTAAGTTTTGCTCAACTGTTAGTCCAGGAATAATATGGCGACCTTCAGGAGCATGGGCAATACCAGCCCTTGCAAGTTGATGAGTCTTTATTCCAAGAAGTGATTTCCCTTCAAAAGTAATATCACCACTCATAGGCTTATTTATTCCTGAGATCGTTCTTAGGGTAGTTGACTTGCCAGCGCCATTTGATCCAATCAACGTAACAATTTCACCACGCACAATTTCTATGGAGATTCCAGCTAGAGCTTGTATATTTCCATAATTAACCACAAGATTTTTTACAGTTAGAATATTTTCGCCCATCGTCACTCCCATCTAAATCTTCTTTGAATTCTGGAAACTTGTACTTCCTAAATATGCCTCAATGACATCAGGGGAGTTTTGGACGTCAGATGGTGTTCCAGTCATAATTTTTCGACCAAAATTCAGGACTGAAATATTTTCACACAATCCCATGACAAATTTCATATTGTGTTCGATAACTAGCACTGAAGTTCCACCCTCAACTAATTTTCGTAAGCGCTCTTGTAGATTACTCACTTCTACTGGATTTAATCCGGCTGCAGGCTCATCTAGAAGCAGCAAAGTAGGTGAAGCAACTACTGCACGCGCAAGCTCTAATAGTTTCTTCTGACCATAAGACAATGATCCTGCTGGACGATCAGCAAACTTATCGAGATTGAAAGTAGACAATGCTTCAAGAGTTACTTTTTCCATTCCAGCTACTCGTTGGCGAAGTTTTCTCTTACGTAATAGAGCATTCCACGGTTGAATTTCAGAAGATCGGTAGGCACCAATCATCACGTTGTCGAACAAGGACAATTCAGGCCACAGACGGATATTTTGGAATGTACGGGCAATTCCAGCCGCATAGACTTGATCTGGACGCATTCCCGTTAATGTAGTTCCAGCAACGCTGACAGTTCCCTGCCGTGGCTTATATATACCGGTCATAACGTTGATCAAGGTGCTTTTTCCTGCACCATTTGGGCCAATCAAACCGTGAATCTCACCTTTGCGAACGTTGAAAGAGACATTGTCGAGTGCAACTAAGCCACCGAACTCTTGGCGAATTCCATCAACTTCTAAAATATTTTCAGTGCTCATTCGTTGCTGGCCTCTCCGCTTGTTCTTGAGATCTTCCGTAAGAATTTATCGCGTATCTTGAGAATCGCACCTGCTGCACCATCTGGTGCAAAAAGTATTACCAGCAGAACTGCGATGCCGTAAATAACCATATACGAACTTCCTAAGAACTCTAGGTTAGGAGGTAAGAAAACCAAAAGGATCGCTCCGACAAGCGCGCCACTGATGTGCCTTAGTCCACCAATGATAATCATGGTCAATAAGACAATACTCTGGCCCAGATCGAAACCGTATGGGCTAATGAAGCCTTCGTTATAAGCAAAGAGTCCTCCCGCAACTCCTGCACAAAAACCAGAGATCATAAAGGCGATGAGATAGTGCCAAGCAACAGAAATTCCCATTGCACCGGCTGCAGTTTCATCGGTACGCAGCGCGGTAAAAGCTAAACCAACAGGGGTATTACGCAATGAATAAAGCGCTGCTGCTATGGCAAGTCCGATTGCTACGCAGATATAAAAATAGACTCTACTGCTTTCTACGGGACGGATAATGCTTGTGATTCCATCCATTCCATTAGTAACGGCTCGCCAATTCACCATCAATACGAGAATAATTTGACCGACGCCAATTGATGCGATTGCAAGGTAATGTCCACGCAGTTTTAACGTTGGGAAACCAACGATGATTGCAAGAATCACACCAGATAGGCCGCCAATAGGAATAGTCAGCAGAAAACTAAAACCATGTTTTGTTGCAAGAATTGCGGCCGTGTATGCACCGACCCCGACAAATGCAGCTTGTCCGATAGAGACTAACCCTGCTTGGCCCATGAGAACTTGTAAACCCATTGTTGCCACAAACCAAATACTGGCCAAGGTCGCAAGTCGAAGTTGAAGACCATTGACAAGATTTGGGAGAATTGCAATTAGCCCTACAAATAAGAAATAACTTACGTAGCGAAAGAGCTTGAGATAGGTGGGATTAACGCCCATCAAATTTCCATGCTGACTCTTTTGGACTATCTCCTTAAGGGCAGAAGTAGAACCACTTTTACTCTTGCTCATACCTTTTGCCCAATCTCACGGTTAAATATTCCCTCTGGCCTGAAGTAGAGAAAGCCAAGAACAACCAAGAAAATTAAAAGGCTCTGGAATGAAGAGGAAAGATAACGTGCAAAGAGGATCTCAAGAATTCCAATCGACAGACCTCCAACAATTGCACCATTTACCTCACCGAAGCCACCGATGATTGCAGCTGCAAAGCCTTTCAATGCAATTCCAAGACCCATCGTTGGAACAAGGTAAAGAACTGGAGCTATGAGAAAACCAACGAGACCGGCAATTGCAAATGAAAGCATAAATGTGATTGAAACCATTTTATCGGTATTTATTCCCAAAAGCTTGGCCATTTCAGGATCTTGAGCTGTAGACATCATTTGAAAGCCAAGTCTTGTTTTTGCGAATAAAAATTTGATACCAATTAAAGTTAAAATGGAGATGAAAATGATAATTAAATTCGGAACTGAGATAAAAACACCTTTAATATCTACGGTTGGATTGGCAAGCAGCGGCTCTAATCGTCTAGGCGCTGGACCAAAAATAAGTTGGATTCCATTAGCTAAAATAATTCCAGTCGCCAACGTACTTATTGCGATGATAAGAAAGGACTTGCCTTTCAACGGTCGGTAAACTACAAACTGAAAGCCGTAACCAAAAAATGACATAAGCACAATACAAATAAGAAGCGAAAGCACGAGCGGTAACCCCAGGATATTTGCGAGTACGACTCCTACGTAGCCGCCTACTGCAACAATTTCACCGGCAGCAAAATTTACAATTCCAACTGCCTTATAAACTAGGATAAAACTTACTGCCACTAGTGCGTAAACTGCACCAGCTGCAACACCATTGGTTAGAACCTGAAGGAAATCCTGAACCTGTCGTAAGGTAATGTCCATTCCGAGATTTACTCCATCCCAAACACCCATTGATCGTTGAAGTTACTTCCTAATTACGCTTTCAGACTACGTGAACACATAGCTGGAGTCAATGACTTTCCGCATGTATAGAAGGATTTACATATTATATTTTCCGAGTTCTCGAAAGATAGTTACTCTCTCTTGTGGGCTATCGCAAATTCTTTCCTATAACTGTACCTTTAATCCGTTCTGTTAGCGGCTGGAGAAAAAGTTCATGAGAGTTTGGCTGCCTAGCTCCTCCTTCCTTGAATCACTTAGAGATTTTGAAAGTGAAATCCAAGTTGTGAATTCCAGCACAGAAATTCCTGATTCTTTCGAAGACGTCGAATTTCTAGTCCCACCGATGTTTGAAATTCGCAGCGAAATTGAATCTCTCATCCCTCAAATGAAATCTTTAAAAGTAATCCATTCATTGTCTGCCGGCGTAGAAGATCTTTTGCCACATGTGAGACAAGGGGTGACTCTGTGTAATTCAACAGATGCGCACCATACCTCGACCGCTGAAATGGCTGTAGCACTTACATTGGCATCGCTTCGGGGAATCGACCATTTTTCTAGAGAATATGACTGGCCACTTAGAACTCAACATATTTGGCAATCACTTGCCGATACAAAAGTATTGATTATTGGATACGGCTCCGTAGGAATGGCAATTGAACGCCGACTGAGCGGCTTTGAATGTGAAGTCATTAAAGTTGCACGTCACTCACGAGATGGAGTTTTTGGGGTGAGTGAACTAAAGAATCTACTTCCCCTCTGTGACGTTGTCATCATGTGCGCCCCTCATACGGCCGAAACTGAGAATTTAGCTGATGAGAATTTCTTTTCTCACATGAAACAAGGGGCTCTATTTGTAAATGTTTCCAGAGGTCCGACTGCGGATACACATGACTTAGTTGACGCTGTTAGGAGTGGGCACATAAGAGCTGCCCTCGATGTCACCGAGCCTGAGCCACTGCCCTTAGGACATCCACTTCTGACCTTGCCGAACGTTCTACTTACTCCGCATGTGGCCGGAAGAAGTACCGCGCTCCAATCACGACTAAATAATCTCATTTGTGCCCAAGTAAAGCGATATTTAACTGGCGAGCCACTTACGAATGTTATTACTGGGCTTTATTGAGCTTGGGGGCTAGCGTGACAAATATTCCGCAGTACAAGTTAAGCGTCGTTTATCCGCAAGCTTTTCCACTTTCCTTGGAAAAGAATCTGATTCAAGACCTTGAACGTCTTTCTCAGTATTCATCACTTAATTCAATTGAGTTAACAACAATCTCAGAGGTAGGCATCCGCAGGAATGCAGCCGCGCTTCTCCACGACTCTTTCGAAGAAGTCATCTTTTTGGCAGGTCTACCCTCATTTAAGCATTTAGCATTTTTGAATGCTTCTGGGGCAGATCGCGTTAGAGCAGTGGATTACACCAAAGGACTCATTAAAGAGGCCAACGAGCTTGGAGCAAGCGCATTTTTAGTTGTTAGTGGTCCTGATGTCGAACCTTTAGATCGCCAAGAAAGTATGCAAAACCTTAAACGATCGCTGATCGAACTACTGGCTTTCACCAATAGTGACTATCCAGACATTGAAATTAGGCTAGAACACACAGATAGAGAAGTTCATCGACGTCAACTTATTGGTCCCACTGCGGATTCTTTAATGCTCATCAATGAGATTAATGAATTCGGTTATAACTTGAAATTAAATCTGGATATGAGCCACATCCTACAGTTAGGTGAAAAAATACAGGCCACTCTTGAATTAACTAAAGCGCACTGTTCTCACTTTCATTTTTCAAATTGCGTGATTGCTGACAGAAGTCATCCGTTCTATGGTGACTTCCATGTACCTTTTGGGTATCCGGGTTCAGAAGTTTCATCGCACGTGTTGATTAAAACTTTCCAAGATTTATCTTCTCTTGGCTATTTGGACGAAGCAAGGAAAACTACTCTTGGTATTGAAGTAGTTCCCCTCAATGGTGATGACCCGTGGACGACCTTCTCAAAGGCAATTGACGTATTAAATAATGCACACACTGAAGCATTCTCAGCTCCTTCGAATTAAAGATCTTCCATAAATCGAGATTGATTTCGTGCTTGCTCCACGATCACTACGCTCTCGAAGGCCTCCTCGGCTGTAGCGCCAATTGAAGGCAAGTGATTGCATGCACAAATAAAATCTTCAAGCATGCGCAGATATGTACCCTGGCTCGTAGATTCAAATGTTGAGCGTCCGGAGAAATTAGTTTCATTTGTGGCCACGTCATGGAAAGAGTCCATCGACCTGAGCCAACCACCTTCACCATAAATCTCAAGAATACTTCCGGGACTCTCTAAGGCATTTGATGTTTCAATACTCATCAAACTTGTTTGACCCGTACGCAGCCTTAAGAAGGCAGAAGAATCCAAGCTGACTCCTTCAAAACGGCGGGTAAAGAAACCATCAAGAAACTCCACTGGCTTGGGTGAAAGCCAGAGCATAAGGTCAATGAGGTGGCATCCAATGTCGTTTATCGCCCATCCCCCACTCTCCTCGGGAGATTTCCTCCACTCAGACAAATCAGCGACAACTTGGTTGGGAAAGTAAGGAAACTTCCAAAATCTGTGTAAGCGCATCATTCCAATTTCGCCAAATGCACCATCGTGAACCTGTTTACGTATCTGAGCGTGCGCATCTCTGAATCGATGCTGGTAGGCGATCTTTAATACTGCAGGGCTATTTTTAGACACCTCCAACAAAGTCTGCGCCGACTTCGATGTTGTCGCCATAGGCTTTTCTAACAGCACATGAACTCCACCCTGAATATAAGTCTGCGCAACGCCAGTGTGCATATTATTTGGCACACACACCCAAACGGCATCCACGGCATCGCTAGAGATCAAGTCTTGTGCTGATTCGAAAGCGCTCACACCGTAAGTAGCAGCGACAGTTTTGGTGCCCTCAAAATTACTTCCAATTAACCCTACAAAATCGGCATTATCCGAGAGTTGTATCGTGGGGATGGCAATTCTTAACGCCTGTCCTTTTGTTCCAACGACTGCAATCCGCAGTTTTTGATTAGACATAGACATCACTTGTTTGCAATACGTACAGAACTTGAATCTAGACTTGCGATAGTAGGTCGCCCCATAAGTGCCATAGTCGCATCCATTTCAATTTCCAGGATCTTAATAATCGATTCAACTCCTGCCGCGCCATTTGCTGCCAAACCATACATATATGGGCGCCCAATCATGCAGGCATTGGCACCAAGTGCAATCGCTTTCACAATGTCACTACCCCGCCGTACGCCTCCATCTAGATAAATCTCGACTTTGCCTTTAACTGCTTTAACGATTTCTGGAAGTACTTCAATGGTGCCGCTCACGCCATCGAGTTGCCTGCCACCATGATTTGAGATCCAAATCGCATCGACTCCAGCTTTGACAGCCAGCTTTGCATCTTCTGGTGTCATAACCCCTTTAATAACTACCGGGCCTTTCCATATTGATTTCAACCAAGCGACATCTTTCCAGGTAATGCTTGGATCAAAGAGTTCATTAACGACTTCGAGCATTTTTAGTCGAGTTCGCATTCCAACATTTTCGGGAGTGAAATTACCCATACTCATTTTGTGGCCAGAAATTTCACTCTTTAACTGCGAATAAAACCAGCCAAAGTGCTGAAATAAGTCCCCCATTTGATTGATCCTTGGCCTTGGAGGAATGGTAAAACCGTTTCTAAGATCTCTCTCACGACGAGCACTTATCGGTACATCTACGGTAAGAACTAGAGCTGTGTAACCAGCTTTTCTAGCCCGTTCAACAATTTCTGCAGTGAGCTTTCTGTCTTTCCAAATATAGAGCTGAAACCATTTAACCCCAGATGAAGCCGCAGCGATATCTTCCAAATTCCACGAAGATGACGAGCTATACGTAGAAATAATCCCCTTAATTGTCGCTGCGATGCCTGCTGCGACCTCCCCCATGGGATGTGCCAATGTTGCTAGCCCCACTGGACATAAGACTATTGGTGAAGAAACTGGGGTTCCAAGGATTGTTGTACTTATATTGCGCACTGACACATCCGTTAAAATCCGAGGAATTATGTGAATATTTTCAAAGCCATTTCTATTTCTGGAAATTGTAATCTCATCTTCGGCGCCACCCTCAATAAAATCGATGACAGCACGTGGTAAGCGTTTATGCGCTAAACCACGATAGTCTTCAACGTTGTGAATTCGGCCAGATTGTGACATTTATTTATCAAATACGTTTCTAAAGATTGTCGAAGTTTTTGCATCTTTCGGATCGACTTCCCACATTCCTCCAGGATGCATAAAGGCTGGTAGTACCCACTGCCAATCGGCGGTATGAAAACGGTTACTTATTTGCCACTGACCATTGCTCTTTCTCAACTGATCGGTATATGTCAATCCTCGAGCTAGCGATGAATGCCCGTTACCTTCTTCTTGGATCAACACAGCAATTGAATAAGACAGAGTCTTAGCTGTATCACCATCGACATCAATTGTCATTGCATAATTAAAATGTTGAGAGTGCACTGTACGCTCAACGCCCTTTATATGGTTAACGATGTGATCTCTGCCTTGAGGAATTGTTAACCCTGAATAACTAGCTATTGCATCCTCAGTAAAACAGTTTCCAACAGTTTCAAAATCTCGCAAATCTACAGCGCGCGCATATCGTCCTAATAGATTGCGAACTGCTTCATGATCTGTCTCGGCCATAATGTCCTCTTCCCTTGAACCAACGGAAACCAACTGGAAATGAACCTACCAATGACAGTGCCTCTGACTCAATAGGATTTCGCCAATCTGAAGTTAAAACTTGCCTGATACTCCACAATGCCCAGCTAGGAGCTCGGCTAAATGCAGACCCTTTACTGCGCCAAGCTGCTCTGCTTGCGTACGGCAGGAGAATCCATCGGCTAAGAAAATAGCATCTTGCTTCAGAGCGCGTAGCGCAGGCAGCAAAGAGTTCTCAGCGACTGCAACTGAAGTTTCAAAATGTCCTTTTTCCATTCCAAAGTTTCCTGCAAGGCCACAACAACCGGCCAGTGTCGTGACTGTCGCCCCGCAGTCACGGAGAAGTTTAAGATCGCTCTCAAAACCCATGACTGCATGTTGGTGACAGTGTGGTTGAACTAAAACTTCTAATCCAATAAGTGAAGGTCGAATCCACGCTGGATCTGCACCAAGTGGTTGCTCCTTCTGCAAAATCTCTGCAAGTGTAAATGTCATAGCTTCTACAATCTGCGCACGCGGATCATCGGGCAGGAGTTCGATTAAATCAGAGCGCAAAACAGCAGTGCATGATGGTTCTATACCGATAATCGGTATCCCAGCTTGAGCGAAGGGTGTAAATGAATCTAGAAGTCGAGTAAGTGTCTTTCTGGCCTCATTGAGCTGTCCAGTTGAAATATAGGTTATTCCACAGCATTCTCGTTTATTGGGAATTACTACCTCATAGCCTGCTGATTCCAAGACGTTCTTAGTGGACGTGAGAATGGAGTCACTAAAATTTGAAGAAAATGTGTCTCCCCATAGTAGAACTTTCTGCGCTCCCTCTTTTCTAACGGCATTGATCTTGAAACTTTGATTTAAATGTGGAATCGAGCGACGAGTATCCATACCACCTAAGGAAAGTGCTAATTTTTCTATAGCCCTGATCGAAAGCAGTTTATTAATGAGTGGTGCTAATGGTTGAACCATATTTACTATTTTCGGTAGTCGACCGAGCGAATAGTGAGAGATTGGGCGAATTTTGCCTCTATATTTTTGAAAGAGAAACTCAGATTTATAGGCCGCGATATCGACTCCCGCAGGGCAATCACTGGAGCATGCTTTACAAGAAAGACAGAGATCTAAAGACTCCTCTACCTCCGGAGAGTTCCACCCGTCACGTATTAAGGAGCCGTTCGTCATCTCCTGAAGGACTCTAGCTCTGCCTCGAGTACTGTCTTTTTCATCTTTTGTTGCCAGATAGGAGGGACACATAAAGTCACCGGAGTTTGAATTATCTACTCTGCATTTTCCCATACCAACGCAGCGATGAATCGCCTTTGCAAAATCACCATCATCGCGGACAAAGGCAAGTCCATCAGGACGCAAAAGCTCCTGAATCTGCGATCGTCGTAAATCCACGTCAACTGAAACGGGATTGACAATTATTCCTGGGTTGAGAAGGTTCATCGGATCAAAGAGAGCTTTAAACTCCTGCATCGCAATGATCGCCTCATGCGAGTACATGAAAGGAAGAAGTTCGCTTCGAGCACGTCCATCCCCATGTTCGCCCGAAAGTGAACCGCCGAACTTAGCTACTAGCCGTGCACCGTCGAGCATGAACTCTCTAAAGCCCGAATCCTTTCGCTCTAATGGAAAGTCAATTCGCAGATGTAAACAACCATCACCAAAGTGTCCGTATGGCATTCCTTCAAGTCCATGCGAAAGTAGTAAATCGTTGAACTCTCGCAAGTAATCTCCGAGATTTTCAGGTGGAACAGCGGCATCTTCAAATCCTGGCCAGGTTTGCTTTCCAGATTGAGTTCTTCCAGCTAGCCCGACACCATCTTCACGGATTCGCCAGAGTGATTTCATCTCCAACGCAGAAGTGACTATTTTAAAATCTACCGCTGACGACTCTTTTGTTATGCGTCGTGCACGATCTTGTAATTCAACGGAGTTCTCTCCCGATATCTCTACAATCAACCATCCCGCACCTCGCGGCAAAGAGCTCACTGATTTTTGCCCCTTAGCGATGCGAACGGCGTCAACTAAGCGTGAATCTAAACCTTCAATCGCATCTGGCATAAATTTCAGAATTGCCACTACGTCATCGGCAGCCCTTGGCATATCTGGATATCCAAGAACAACTAAAATTGGATCCTTTATAATTGGTACTAACTTAATCTCAGCCTCTTGAATAACTACACATGTTCCTTCGCTGCCAACTAAGGCTTGCGCTAAGTTTGTCCCGTTTTCAGGCAGTAGATACTGAAGTGAGTAACCAGAAACCTGTCGACCGAAACGTCCAAATTCACGCCCAATAATCGACTTATTCTTAACCATGAACTCAGTCATTCCAGGAATTACTAGGAAATCTTTACCGGCCGCAAACGCATCGCCTTTTCCATCTATAACATCGAGAGAGATAACACTTTCAGATGTCTTGCCAAAAACTAAGGAGTGAGGACCGCACGCATTATTTCCAAGCATGCCGCCAATTGAACATCGTGCCCATGTTGAAGGATCTGGTCCAAAACGAAGACCATAAGGTGCTCCGGCCTTTTGTAGATCACCCATGATGGCACCGGGTTCTACTCTGGCGCGACGATTAATAGGATCAAAGTCAATGATGCGGTTAAAGTATCTAGAGTTATCTACAACTATTCCTGATCCAATTGAATTACCCGCAATAGAAGTTCCAGCTCCGCGCATAGTCAATGGGATTGAAAAATCCCTCGCAACTCCTAAAACCGCAGAAACATCATCTTTACTCTTTGGAAAAACGACTACCTGCGGAACTATTCGATAATTCGAAGCATCACTTGAATACTCTGCGCGTCTTCGCTTTCCAGCATCGACATCACCAGAGACCGAATTTTGTAGCGCTCTAATGAAAGCTTTAGAATCATGAAACGTCTCTGAAGCCTGCTTCGACTCATTCATTATCTTGGCAACCTCCAGAGAATAATGATACGAAAATTACTTCTTCGCTAGCATTTTTGTCACTGCATCAACCACATTATCTACTGTTGGTCTGGAATTATCACGTAAAGCCGTGGCATATGCAGTAGGCACGTCTGGTCCAGCCAGGCGAATAGGTCGAGCAATTAAATCGATCTCCCCTACAACTGTTGCAACTATTTCCGCACCAACTCCGCAGTTCATCCAAGCATCATGAGCAACAACTAAACGCTTAGTTTTTTGAACACTCTTTATTACGGCATCGCGGTCAAAAGGCGTCACAGTTTGAAGATCTACAATTTCGCAGTCAATGCCCTGTTTTTCTAGTTTTGCGGCAGCTAGCTGCATTAAACGTACAGTTCGGCCATAACAAACCAGCGTTACATCATTTCCAACTCTAGGAAGTGCTGCTTTACCAAGCTCAATAACATACTGCTCAGACCTTACTTCTTCCTTGGGTCCTTGGTACAAGAAGATTGGTTCGATATAAACAACTGGATTATTTGAACGCATTGATGCAACCATTAAGCCCTTGGCAGCTGCCGGTGAGCCTGGAGTTACAACACAGAGTCCTGGAACATTTGAGAGTAACGCCTCCATATTTTGAGGATGCGCACGATACGGCCCATCGCCACCACGAGTTCTTAGAACAAATGGGGCTTTGGCTTTTCCATTAGACATGTAATCCAGATTTGCTGAAAGTTGGAGTAACTCATTTGCCACTAATGGCAGGAAATCAGCAAACATCAAATCAATTATTGGGCGAAGACCATTAAGACTCATGCCGATTCCAAGTGCAACTACGCCTTGTTCGGCTACTGGAGTTTCAATAATTCGTGAATCACCATATCGCTCCCATAGGCCTTCAGTTGATTGAAGTGGTCCACCGAATTCGCCTACATCTTGACCCAACATAACTACAGTCGGGTCAATAGCCATCTCTGAATCAATAGCTTCGATAACAGCTTCCCGTAGAGTCAGACGCTTACTAGTCATAATCTATTCCACGCCCTTCAACGTAATCACTTTGTTTCCAAGGTGACAGATTCGGATGAAATTACTTTTGCCCACGCATCAAGTATGCGAGACTGGACACCTTCTCTGAAAGCCGACACTTCTTGCTCACTCATTCCACGCTTTTGCACCATAAACTTCTCGCAACGCTTAATTGGATCTTTATTCTCCCACGTCACTTTTTCATCATCGGCTTGATAGAGGGCTTTATCGGTTGAAAGATGTCCACCCATTCTAAAAGTTAAGGCGTCAACAAAAGTTGGCCCACCGCCTGAACGAGCTCTTTCAATTCCGGCGTCTACTGCCGCGCGTACTTCAAGAATGTCATTTCCATCTACTCTTGAGGAGGGAACGTTGTAGCCTGCCGCCCACGTTGCCAATGAATCCCATGCATGGAACTCCTGTGAACGTGATGAGATTGAGTACTGATTATCTTGACAGACGTAAACAACTGGTAGGTTATATATCTTCGCCATGTTCAGGGTCTCGTGCAGTGTTCCTAATGCAGCTGTACCATCACCAAAACCAATGACAGTTACGCCTTTACCGCCTTTAAGTTTCTCGGCCATTGCCAACCCTGTACCGCTACTAATATTTGGACCTAATACATTCGTCACACTTGGCAAAATTCGCTTAGTGAAGTCGCCGCCGTGCAATCCTGATAAACGACCTAGTGAAACACTGTTTGTCTTAAATAGAAGCCCGCCGATAATTTGTTCTAAGCTCATTCCTCGAAGCCAAAAAACGCCCATGCTTCCGCGATAATGTGGAACGGCGAAATCACCTTCCTTGAGTGATCCAAAGGCTCCAATCGTTACGGCCTCTTCACCAAAAGCTGGGTACCACTCTGCAAAATCATTGAAGCACTTCGTATCAAGCATTCTGCTGACAAGCATGCCCTCGTACATATGCCACAAAACCTCTAAAGAAAATTTCTCATCTGCCACGTCTGCTCAGCCTTTCAATTCGCACATCACGCTAATTTCTGATTAATTACGCAGGTTCGATTGCAGCAAGCGCCGCACCTGGGGTGACTCGGTCATCTATTTCAAAATTGCGGGCTTTAAGAACACCTGAAACAGGTGAAGGAATCTCAATATTTGCCTTATCGGTCATGACCTCAAGAAGCGGATCGCCCTCTGAAATGCTATCCCCAACCTCTTTGAACCAGTCGACGATATAGACATCTTGCCCCTCATTTTCCATCTCTGGAACAAATACCTCAATCATTACTTACCTACCTTTCGCTTCAGGATTGGAACCGGGACAAAGGACCTATCAACTTCAAACAACTATTTCTTCGATTCCTTTAACAACATCTGCATAAAATCTCCAAGCAGCAATTCCGTTATTTGCTCGGTGATCAAAAGTTAAGGTGAGTGGTAGGACTTTACCTGGCACAACTTTCCCATCATCAACTACTGGTACATCGATAACACTCCCGGAAGCGACCATTCCACTATAGCCAAGTGGCAAAATGCCTGCACCTTGTCCGCCTTTCATGGTTCGGCCCATATTTGAAATTGCAAATGAACCGCCTTTGACATCACTCGAAGCCAGTTTGAGTACTCGAGACCGAGCAGCAAGATCATCTAGCTGCGCCGCCATCTCTCTAATACCAAATTGTTGTGCACCATGCAGTACCGGCACAGACAGACTGCCATCTGGACCTGAGACTGCAATTCCTATATTTATATCTGAC
>Ga0114969_10001191_pt1 | contig 22159 bp, 25 predicted proteins | sample M_130807_MF_Meta_FD_87316 | JGI IMG/M metagenome (GOLD analysis project Ga0114969, IMG submission 87316) | Freshwater microbial communities from Lake Montjoie, Canada to study carbon cycling - M_130807_MF_MetaG | ecosystem: Environmental > Aquatic > Freshwater > Lake | place: Lake Montjoie...
ATAATAATCACCCTTATAAAAATTTTTAGCTATTATTTTTTTAGATATTGCGGGATATTTATTAAATCCCATATGAAATAATCTATCAATTTCTACTTGGGTTAATGCATAATTAAAATATGTTAAATCAGCAACTTGTAATGAGGGAGTTTCAGTTATAGTATCTTGAAGAGTATGATTTACATAACCAGTAATATTTGTATTAGTTATAGGATTAATATGTAATTTACTAAAATTACTTTTCATAACTCTTGAATTAAATTTATCTATTTGGTCGTTCTCAATATTTTCAACAGTTGCTAATCTGTCTGTTATAAGTTTCTTATTTAAATATATTTTACAACTAGCATTTTTCTTATAAAATAATTGTTCTGTTTCTGATTGTTCCTTAAATACAATAGTAATCATATTAAATTTTCTTTTATAATTATTAACATCAATTTCTTTAATGCCAAATTTATTATTATTTCTTTCTTCTAAAAAATTTGCATCATTACATAAAAGATTTTTAGAATCAGTATTATAACTTTCAGGATTATTAATATTATTATAATCAACTATAATTTGTTTTCCATCATTTCTTATTTTTACTAATGGATTTTTAATAATTATTTGGTCGTCAAAATCAATTGATTTATGTTTACAGTCATACTTATGTTGAGAGTTATTTTTTAAAGGTAATTGTTTATTTTCTCCTTTATAAAATAAAATTATATATTTATAATTATTTTTATTAGCATCATCCCTAATTTTTGAAATAGTTTCATCTGAACCTTTAGATGGATTATTAATACCACTAGGTACTATTAAACCAGAGCTTACATCAACATCAAAATATAACCAAAAATTATATGAATATTCTGCACCGCCATTTTGATTAATTGAGGGATTAATATTAATATATGTATAATCTGTTTTATTAAATGTTTCAAATTCAATATTACTATCATTACTATAATCAATAATACCTGAAAATATTTTTGTTATTTTTCTATTACTAGTAGATAAATCTATACTATTTATATATTCCTTATTATATACGGTATAACTAATAAATGCCATTATCGCAATTAGAAAAATAGATAATAATATTTGAATAAATGTATTTATCATATCTAATAAAATTAGATATTATAATTTATATATAGGGCTACGAACTCCATATGATGCTAAACCTAATCTACCGAATAATCCATTAATTGGTCCTTTATTATAAATATTATATATATCTTTAGCATTTAATTCATAATTAAAAGTTGTAAAATTAGCAATTAATCCTGAGAACCCAGGTCCGCAATCTGCTATATTATCAGAACCGATATATAAATATCCGGACATATTAATATTTATATTATTTAATTTTAATTTGGATACTGGAGTTTCATTGGCTATTAATGCAACATTTGTTTGTTCGTTTACAACAATAGTTGCTAAATCTCCATCTACATATGCATATAAAGAAGTATTAAAAGAATCAGTATTACAAACAATAACTATATTTACCCATCTTTGTAATGGTACATATTTAATAAAAATACCGGTCTCCATATAAGCTGCTAATTCGGCGGGACTTTGAATATTAGGACATTTATTAGTAATTCCCGGGTCCTTATTACAAAAGCGAATAAACATAGAATTATTTGTTTTATCTAAGAAAATATGAGGGGAACTTAAATTAGGAGTATAATTATTTGCGTCTGATGATAAAGCTACAACATTTTTATATTGTCCGTTGTATTTATTCATATCATTTATATAAATCCAAAATGAAAAACTTCTGCGAAGACCATTAGCAGTATCTGAGACTTCAGCTTTAAATTTTGTAGATTTAGTGCCAACAACAGGTATTTTAGTATCATCAACTGTCTGCTCTATTTTTGAAAATAATTGCCAACCTAAGAAAGTATATAGAAGAATAGCTATAATAACAGTAAAAATAATAACAAAAAATAATCCTATATAAAGAGAACTATTATTACTTATATTTTCATAATAATTCGTTATTTGTTGCGATGTAGAATTAATAAGATTATCTTTTTTTAATACATCAAATAATGATTTACTATCACTTGAAGAATAAGTACTCATTTTTAATTATAACTATCTAATATTAATAAATAATTTTTCTATTAATAATACTTAAATGATAATTACCGTTGAATTGGTTAATAGGAAAATTGGATTTATAATTTTTTTTATTATTTTTTTTTTGAAGAGATAAATAACTTAATAATTTAGTGAAATGTTCTAATGAATGAGGTTTATTATTTTTATATTTAAATTGACATAAGTTATAGATGATACTAATGAAAAAGTCAATAGCAATTTCATTATTTTTATTCATAAGAATATCAAAATTACAGAAATTATAAATGAAAACTTTATAGAAGTTATATTTTTGCGACTTAGAAACATTTCTAGTATTTAATTCAATAATTAAATTTTCATGAAATTTAAGGGGAATAAGCCATTGGTCTTTATAAATAATTTTTTTAAAATTATCTCTATTAAAATTATTAGAATATAGTTCGCTTATATTTGAGAAATCATCATTATTATTATAAAAAGTATTATTAATAATTTTAATACAATCTTTAATATTAAAATTATTTTCGTCAGCTATTTTAGAGGATTCATTAAATGTAAGTGAAGAATTATATTTGGATAGTATTTGAAATATTTCATTATTATTAAGGGGAGGTAATTCATAGAATATACATTTCTTTTTAATTTCACCTAATTTAATATTATTAGATAATATACATATAATAGGAATATGTTTATGGGAAGTATTAAGAAAATTGAATAGATGTATATTCATAGTACTATCAAAAGAAAGTAATGTTTCAAATTCATCAATAATAATAATTTTTTTCTGTGTATTTAGGGTTAATTGTTGAATTAGCGAAGAAACGAAAGATTTAAATAATAAATCTGTTAATTGTTTTGATGAATAGCAATTGAAACTATTAATATTTATAATAAAAAAGTCAAGTTCATTACATAATTTATTTATAGCATATGATTTACCAATACCTGAACTACCTGTAATAAAGAGACAAGAATCCAGAGACAATTTTTCACGAGGGGTTAATATCCAATCCTTAATAAAGTCCATTAATTAAGAAATAAGTATTATTTTTATAACAAGTGTAAAATAATAGGAAAGTAATGCTATAAATGGATATATAATATCCAGGGTTAAAAGCGATTTAGAATTATATTTTTTAATATTGCCATTCATATCAAACATAATTGAAGGTTTTAATAAAAATATTAACAATAATATTAATATATAAATCAATATCGCAATAAATATCATATTCTATAAAATGACATTAGATAAAAATAACATACTTAAAGAATTATTATATTTATAATAATAAAATGAATTATCTGGAATATACAATTGAATATGCGATTACAGATGAAGCAGAAAAGAAAACAAAAGAGGTAATAGAGATGATTAAAGAAGGTAGATGTGCTTTTAATATTGTTAAAATCGTAGATGAAAAGATAAATGAGAGTAATGAGGAAGATGGAAAAAAGAAAAGAACATTAATTTTAACATCATATACAAATATTTCACAATTATTATTTAAATTATTTCAGGGGATTGATGCACGATATTTATGTTATATGAAATCTCAAGTTGCTATGTGAGATAGATAGACAATTATTTTTTTTTCATGCTGAATTTTAACCATTCAGTATTAATTATTTCAAGTTCCCTAATAATATCATAACAATTATCGGTAAGAAATAATTTAAATTTTTCGGGGTCAGTTTGTTCTTCAAGGGTAATTCTAATAATCATTAATTGTTTTAGAGGATGAGGGCATATATATCCTACATAAGTGCAAATCATTCCTTTATGTTTATTGGATTGTCTAATAAATTTATTATGAAGAAGTGATTGAATAACATTTCCAATAGTATCATCTTCATTTTCAATATGAAAATTAACGGAGAATGGATTATTGGGAACTTGTTCTATAAGAATAGAATCAATATTAGAAATAATTTTATTTAATTTTTCAATAAGAATTGAAATAGCTTTTGAGAATAAATAAGAATAAGATAATTTATTAACCGATTCTATTTGAAATTGTAGAGAAATTGGATCACCATAATTATCTTTAATATAAGAACGTTGTTTATCTAGGATATTATCTTTTTTAGCAGCTTCATTAGGGTCTTCATTAAAGAAGAAATTAGCGAGAGAAACGGGAGAAAACGAGGCATTAGTTTTAGCAGTTTTTTTAATTGCTGTTGCTGTTAGATGTAAATGTTCGCCTTGTCTTAATCTTGTAATAAGGATATTATTTTTAGTAATAGGATTTGGTGGGAATAATTCAAGAAGTTCTTTAGGTGTAAGAACATTATCTTTATAAGTTCCTGTGAAATTAGCAGTTGTTACATTAATAGAAATGGAAGAATCATTAATAACATTTAATTCAAATTTATATTCATTATCATTATAATTATCAGTAATATCTTCAGAAATATTAATAGGTATAAGTCCTATTCTATGTTTCATAAATTCATTATGTAGAGGTCCTGTATTTTTAATAATTTCAATAGTAGGTTCATCTTCGCCATAGAATCCAATAGTTGGAATTTCAGTTAATATAACTCTTCTAATCCCATTAGCGATTGATAAATCCATATTGAAAATATCAAATGAGTTTTTAAGGGATTTTGGTTCATAACTATAATTCTTAAACATCTTTATTAAAATTAAATGATATTAATTTTATGTCAATTTTTATTATATTAATATATAATTTTAATTTAATAAATGATATTATTTTATAGTGATAGTTGCCAACATTGTTCTGTTTTATTAGATACTATAAAAAGACATGATACAAAAAAAACAATTAAATTAGTTAATATTGATGGTATTATAAGTAAAATCAATCATAAAATTAACGCTGTTCCTGCGTTAATGTTTTTACCAAGTAAAGAGATTATATATGGTAAGGCAGTTTTTGATTATTTATTATTACCAAATAGAGGTTATTTATTTACTAGTAATAGTACGAGGGAAAAACCCGAAGCAAATAGTTCAATAATATCTCCAATTCCTATAAATACAGTTAAGGTAGATGAACCATCAGCATTTACATTAGGTTCAATAAGTGCTGATAATTATAGTGATATTACGGATGATAATATAAATTCAATGAATATAAATCCCGATAAATTATATAAATGGGGTGTTATTGATGAATCAAATACTAATACTGAAATGCCTAAAATGGAAATGTCAAAATTAGAGAGTGAAAAGACGCAGAAGACTTTACCATCAATTGACGAATTACAGAAACAAAGAGAAAATATATTTAAGGATATTTAATAAAAAGTAAACATATAAAAATGAGTAGTTCACCTTTAACAGCAACATATATATTCAATCAATATTATATAGACTTACTTAAAAAAGTAAAGGTTATAGCTAAAAAGCATAGACTACATAGTGAGACGGCGAAGAAGGTTTTAAAGGCGATTAAGGATAATTATCATACATATGATAAAACATCATCCGAATATGTTGAATTTTTCAAGGAAAAATGTAATAATGATTATTGGACTGAGTATGTGGGACTAGAAAAAGAAAAATGTGATGAATGGTTAAAAGATGAGACTAAGAATAGTGTTGAGATTTATAAGACTATATCTTTAAAGGATATTGTTAAACTTTTAAGAAATAATTTCATAATTCATCATTATTTGAGTGTATTATATATATATACGAATGAATTGAATGAAGAAGAAATTACAGATATTCTCAAACATCTTCAATCAGTGACGGATGAACCGGATACGGAGCTAGAGGTTAAAGTTGATAATGAAAATATTAAGACTGTATTAAAGAGATTAAATGATATGAAGGGAGATAATGTTAAATCATCAATGCCTAATATAGATTCTCTTAAAGATACTACTATAGGAAAAATAGCAAAGGAGATTATAGATAGTGTTGATTTATCAAAGATTAAACAATCAATAACTGATGAAGGGGATATATTTAAGGCTATAGCTAAGCCAGATAGTGGATTTGGTGAATTATTTACGAATGTAAGTCAAAAAATGTCTAGCAAGATTTCAAGTGGTGAATTATCACAGGAGGCTATTATGCAGGATGCAATGAAATTTGCTTCAATACTACCTGGATTATTTGGTGGTGCTGGTGGTGGTGCTGGTGGTGGTGGTGGTGGTGGTGGTGGAGATAATGATGGTGGAATGAATATGGCTATGAATATGATGAATATGATGAAAATGATGAATGCTGGTGGTGCTGGTGGAGGAGGAGGAGGAGGAGGTAGGGGGGGTAAAAATAGAACAGGGGTTGATAATATGGCATTACGAAAATTGATGAAGAAACAGCAATTAAAGGAAAAATTAAATTCGCGAACATAAATATTTTTTTATTTTTATTTCTTTTCATTATATGAAATAGAATAATGATATTAAATTTAATACCATTGATAAATATGAGTTTTAGAGATAAATTAATGGCAATTGTTAATTTAGTAATATTTGTAAGTGTAATATTAACATTAATATTTAAAAATTTAGTTTTTATATTAATTGGATTAAGTATATTAATAATAATATTTTTCATATATATTTATGATGATAAGGTTAAAATTGATATGAATGAGAAAATGAGTAATCGCAATTTGGCAATAATAGATAATAAGATTTGTGTAAAGCCATCATTGGAGAATCCATTTATGAATCCATCAATAATTGATTATTTTAATAAAAATAATAATATTAAAGCTTGTGATTATGACAATAAGACAATAGAAGAAAATGTAAATAGTTTTTTTGGTGATAAAGTTTATAAAGATATAAATGATATATATGGGAAGGGTTTTTCAGAAAGACAATTTTATACTGTTCCAGCATCAACTATTCCCAATGATAGAAAATCATATGAAGAATGGTTATATCATCGTAATAAAACATGTAAAGAAAATAATGGTATTCAGTGTTATAATAATATAATATAATTTAATAATTAGAGATTAAATAAAATGTCATCATTTTTTGATAAACAAAATAATATATGTTCTGATTCTTGTTGGGAGGAAGCTAAAAATTATGGTAATGATAAAATAAATAGTTATTATACATATTCAACACAAATGATAGATTGCGAAGCTCCAAATGTTCGCATGCCTGAATTTATATACGATCATGTTAATTTGAGAGGTCGTCCTGGTTATGGTGTAGCGGATGCTTGTTTAATAGATAATCATAGTAAAATGATAAATAATGTAGATGGTGTTACGAGAGATAGATGTAAATTACAATTATTTAAGAGATTATTTAGTGCTCCTCCATTATTCAAGGGACAGAGTGGAGATATTAATGTAGAATTAGATATATTATCCGGAAATGATTCTGGATTTATAGGAGGTTCAGGAGGTTCAGGTGGTTCGGGTAGTTCTTATGGATGTAAGAAGACGATAATGGAACAACAGATAAGACATCCAATTCCATTAGTTGATTGTATGAAGGATATACAAAATCCGGAACATATAGTTCCAATATGGACTAATGGCGGGGATGATACAAGGTCATATATAAATAGATTAAATTTTAATAGAAATAATTAAATAATATATTATTATAGAATAATAGAAATAATATGAGTTTTAATAGAACCAAATATGATAATTGTTCTTATAAGGTTGATTTAAAATCAAGTGTTGATACATTAGGATATATATTATCTCCTTATAGATATGAAAATAGTAATAAATGTATGCATCAATTAGGATTAGTAGGAGGTACATCAGTATCACATATTAAAGGTAATTTAGTAGATTTAGACAGTGAATTAAGAGGTCAAACGCGAATAATTTCGCGATGTCCTGATAATTTATATACGCCCAGTGATAATGGAATAATAACAAATGATAAGACAGAACCGATAGATCAGAATATGCAACATCTTCCATCCTGCCAATCAATAATGTATCGTTCAATACCACTTCCACCGCCATTAAAAATAAATAATTGTTAATAATAGAAATAATGAATACACCAAATGATACAAGATTAAAATATGATTTTGGAAGTTATCAAGAAGAATTATCTCGTTCAATATATCCTGGTATATATCAATTAAATTCGCCATATAATGATTGTACGGATTGTGGAATAACAATTCCAGATGACCCTTTTATTAAATATCAAGCATACGGTCAAAATACTTGCAGTATGAAAAAAGCAATTGATGATTCTAGTGAATTATCTGGTTTAAATTATAAAAATTCTAAATGTAATAAGAATGCGTATTCTCCAAATAGTTATAATTCTTCAGGATGTAAGACTAATATAAATACTAAAGCTAGAAATTGTGCCATACCTACAGAATCATGTCGTTTATCAAATCCTCCATGTACTTTAAAAGAGACAGGAGTAAATAGATTTGACCCTTTATTTTGGAATCCTCAAAATAGAGCAATTGAAGATTTTGATAGAATTGGTATTAATTATAGAATGGTTGCAAAAGATAATCATGTTCCATTATTAGAAAAACCATTAGATGACGGTCTTTTCAATCCTATTAAATCTGGAAGTGTAGTTAATGAAAATAATTTAAATCAATGGAAAGATTTAAATAGCAAAAATAAGAATTATTCACCTGGTTATCCATATGGCGAACCAAATTATATATTATCGTGCAAACAATCAATTAATAGTTATTAAAATATTTAAATAAATCAATTGATAATTCATCATCATCTTTATTTTTTATAATAATATTATTATATATATATTTATAGATAATATTATTAATTCGCTTATAATGATTAAAATTTAAAGAATTATAATTAGTAATTTTTTTTTTGTCTTGTCTAATATCAATATCAATTGATGTATAATTATGATAAATAGGATTAGATTTTAATATAATTAGATATTTATATTTATAAATGTCAAAAGAAATGAGATAATTATATTTATCTTTAAGAAGAAATTTTAAATTATTTTTATGATCTAAATTAAAAGATAAACTTTTATTATTATTATAATAATTAATATTTTTTATTGATTCTCTATTATATTTTAAAAGATTATTAATATCAAAGATATTTGAGGCAATAGTTGAATAATGACTATTAATATGAATGGTAAATGTATTTGTTAAATATAATAGAGAGGAGATGATAATAATAAATAGATGCTTCATTATTTATTAATATTATTAAATATCTTTAAATAATAATAGAAATGTCATCAAGTAATGAAGAAATAATTTATATTGATGAAGAAATACCTGAAATAGAGTATTTTGAATTAGTAAGTATTGAAGATTTAATAAAAATAAATCCTAATTTTATAGCATTTTCTAGAGATGAGATATATATAGAACTTTTCAATTTTGTTAAGAGTAAAACAAAAACAGAAAATTTTTTAAAATTATTTTATGAGATAGTTAATAAAAAAACAAATGTTAATAATTTCATAATAGTCGCTGATTCAATTAGAGGTGATTTTGAAGAAGATGATATATCAGTCTTTATATCACAATTAAAGAAATATGATAAGATTGCTGATGTTAATTTAGCATTAAAATCTAAGAATAAGTTATGGTTTCCATTGAAATATGATATAGATAATGATAAAATACGATTTAATGCTTCGCAGAAGACAATAATAGAATTATCTGAAAATAATAAATACATTGTTTTCAAGGAGGATGAAACAAATATACCTATAATGGGTGTTTATTTTTATAGTCCAATAACAGTATTAGAGGATTATTTAAATGATAAGATAATGTCTCATCTCCATGAACCATTAAAATTAGAAATTGAAAAGTCTAATAATTATGAAACATTTGATGATTTAATAAAGGGTTATAAAATACCTTTAACAATGCCATTAAATAAGATTGATGAAGATGATTATAATTATTCAACATTAAAATTATTATTACAAAAATATAATTATGATTTTGATAATTTATCAATGGAAAATTTAAATGAAATTAAATTACATTTGGAAAAATTAAATAAAAATGAAAAACATGAAATTATAAAATATAGAAATGTTGAGATAAATAAAATAACAATAGACAATCCAAGATATACATATTTCAATATCTTAAAAGAAATTAAAACATTAGTTGATTTAACCCTAAAATCAGCAGATATTATCAAAAATCAATTAAAGGATTTTGAAGGACAAAGAACTAAACAAAAAGATGAAACAATTAAAAGTTTATTTTCAATTATTAATGACCTAAATGATAAAAATTATTCAAAAATTATTGATGATATAAGGGATTTAAGGAAAAATATGACTTTGGATATGAGTATAGTAAAATTAAAAGAATTTGGTGAGAATAATAAGAAGAGTATAATAGATCAATTGGATGAATTGGAAATAAGATTTGAATTATTAAAATATTCATTTAGAGATATATATAAATTAAATTTTGCTTGTAATGATGATGAACATGAAATTCATATTGGAACGGATGAAACAAAATATGAGGGCATACCTACAAAAATAGGAAGAATAGATGAGAATGAAGATGAAGAAGATAATAATGATAATATATATGAAGAAGAAATAGAGAATGATGAGAATAAGTTAAATAAATATTTTAAAAATCAAATTTATAATAATGAAGGAGGATTTGCCGAATTATTAAAACAGTTATTACCATTTATTTATAAAATGGAGATATTAAGTGGTTTACCATTAAATTATGATTTATTAACATCATCATTATTTAATAAATATAGAACATTTGAATCTAAAAGTTTAATAATAAGAAAATATATATCAAATGTTGAAGATAGTGATTTAGATATTTATGTAAAACAACCAATTAAATATATATTATTTAATGATAGTAAAGGTAAAGGTAATGATAATGGAAATGATAATGACAAAAAAAAGGTAATAGAAGCGATAGAAGAATATTTCACAAATTTTAGAGATGTTATATATGAGGTAATAGCATTTTGGAGTGTTCAATTACAGTCGGCAATTGTTAATAATACTTTATTTATAGATTATTCAAAAATTTCAGGTATATGTGATCATTTATGGGATGAATATGGAGTGCCTTATGATATGACATCTAAATTAGGTGTAACAATATATTTAAATTGTATATTTTTAGAAGTATTTAATGATAATTATAATTATTATAAATTTGATGAAGATAATAAGAAAACGATTATAGATAAAATTAATGAAAATTATAATAATGATTTAGAATTGATTAGAAAAATAAAAGCAAAGAAAGTTAAAATCAACGAAGGCGTTAAATATTATGAAACATTATATGATTTATTAAAAAAGAAGGAATATAAGGGTGATACATTTTTAAAGGCTTATATAAATGCATTGATATATATGCCAATGATAAATTCAAAAAAAATTCATAAATATTTACAGGGATGTTGTTTAGAAAGAATTGATGATAATTTTAGTGCTGATTTATATTTAAAGACCGATAGACATGATTTGAAAAAGGCGAAGGATAAATTAACAGGGAAGAGGGTTTTTAATATGCCTCGTTATAAAAGATATTTCACGAAAAAGAATATTATAGATGAGAAGGTTAAAGATTTTAGTAAAATTAGTAATCCAATAACGTATGATATAATTTCAATTGATTTAAATGAATGGTTGTCTAATTTAAAGAAAATTGATTCGGTATTTACAACTCCTTTAATAAATAATCTATTATTATCTGTATTTAAGGCAACAGAAAATTATAAGGATTTATATATCAGTTATTTCAATAATAAGGATTTAAAGCCATTATTAAATAATAATAATTTTTCAAATTATAGACAATTGGGAATAGGAATATCTAAAATCTTATATAAATATTTAAAAAATGGAGCATTTGTATATATAACTAAAATAAATAATACTTTAACCGAACTAGATAAATTAAATTCAATAATAAATGATGAGAATATTAATGATATTATAAATATTCGCCGAATTGCTGTTATTCGTATGATGGCATTACCATCATCCACAGATAATATATCAAATAAGAAATATGTATCACCGTCAATAGATATAGATAATTATCAAGATATATTGAAAGATATTATTAATTCAAGTATGAATATAATTAATAATAGTCATATGTTAAATACGGAAGAACAGATAGATTTTATAAATAAAATTCGTGAGATAAATAAGTTTGATATTTTAGCAAAACTTAATAGAAAAACGAGAGAAGAAATAGATATTGAAAAAGAGATGAAAAAATATGGAATTAAATATGAAGATGATAATGATGATATAGCACCATTAGAAGTTAATAAGGAAAAGACGGATATTGATTATGAAAATGAGGGTGAAGAAGATTTTGAATTAGATATGGAGGATGAAGAAGGAGATGATGAATATATGTCAACATATAATTATGGGTTTATTTATGCAGATTAAAATTATAAATAAATATCAATTATTAATTAAGGGAAAATGCAAAATAATGAAATACCATCAATGGATAATATTTATAATTCTAAATATTACCCTGAAACTAGGCAATATGAACAAAATTTAAGTGATGATTTTTATAAAAAGGCGCAAATGCCTTTTAAAACGGGAGTAATAGCTCATTATATTACAAGTGATGATATGAATAATAATGTTATTAAAAGTTTATCAGGAAATGATATTGATATTAAAGATTTTAAACATGGTAATATGCAACCTTTTTTAAAAAAAGGTATTACGCAAAATACAGAGCAATTTGGATTAAATAAGAATATGGGATATAGTACAGATGTTAATATAAAAAAACAAGCAATTAAAGCAAGTGATTTTTTTAAACCAGTTATAAATTTTAATAATCCTATAGACAATGCTAAATTTTTAAAGGAACGAGTTAATTTAACAAATATACAAAATAATATATCACCAATAAAAAGTGTTAATGTTGGTCCAGGATTGAATTTAGGATATACAACTGAAGGTTCTGGAGGATTTCAGCAAGCATCAACTTTAAGCTATGTTAAACCAAAATCAAAAGAAGAATTAAGACCTGGATCAGATCAAAGAAGTTCTATTTATACTTTACCTATGAAACCTAAGAATGATATTCAAAAAAGAGGTGTTGTAGCCCCTTTAAATAAAAATAGAACAGAGACAACATTTGAATATAGTCCTGATAATTGGTTTAAAGGTCAATCGGTTCTTAAAAAGGATACTGAAAGACCTATAGAAAATGTTAAAGATACATCTAAAAGAATAGATAGTCATATAGATTATTATGGTCCAGTGAAATTTCAGGAAGAATTTCAATCTAAAAATGATGATTATGGAAAAAATACTATTATTATTTATGACAATGAAAGAAATCTAACTCAAAAGGAAACTCCAGTTGCCAATTTTTCAAGTGTAATTAAAGCAATGATCGCTCCAATTACTGATGCTATTAAAATAACAATGAAAGAATATTTAATAGATAATCCTAGATTAAATGGAAATGCCGCTCCTCAATTGCCAGAAAAAGCTACATTATATGACCCTGTAACCCATATTATGAAGACAACTGTTAAAGAGACAACCATTCATGAAGGTAATAATGGTAATTTGAGTGGTAATGATGGCACTTATTCAGCCTTATATGATACTGCTAAAACTACTGTGAAGGAGACAACAATTCATGAAGGTAATAATGGTAATTTGAGTGGTAATGATGGTACTTATTCAGCCTTATATGACAATGCTAAAATTACTGTTAAGGAGACAACAATTCATGAAGGTAATAATGGTAATTTGAGTGGTAATGATGGTACTTATTCAGCCTTATATGACAATGCTAAAATTACTGTTAAGGAGACAACAATTCATGAAGGAAATAATGGTAATTTGAGTGGTAATGATGGCACTTATTCATCTTTATATGACAATGCGAAAACAACAGTTAAAGAGACAACAATTCATGAAGGAAATAATGGAAACTTAAGTGGTAATGATGGTACATATTCATCTTTATATGACAATGCTAAGACGACAGTTAAAGAGACAACAATTCATGAAGGAAATAATGGAAACTTAAGTGGTAATGATGGTACATATTCATCTTTATATGACAATGCTAAGACAACAGTTAAAGAGACGACAATTCATGAGGGAAATAATGGAAACTTGAGCGGATATGATGAAACATATTCGGCTTTATATGACAATGCTAAGACGACAGTTAAAGAGACGACAATTCATGAGGGAAATGGAGGATATATGGAGGGAAAACAATATGGGTATGTTAAAAATAATAATAATATGAAGACTACATTAAGACAGACATTAAAGAAAGAGGATACATCTAGAAATATAAATAATGTTTCATATTATAGTACGTATGTATATGATCCTTCAATAGTAGCTAAGACGACTGTTAAAGAGACAACTGTAGATGCAGGAACATCAAAATATGGATTTTTAGGAGGATTTTTAAATAGTTTATTTGGTGGATATTTAATTAAAGATGAGAAGGCAAAAAATACACAGAGACAATTTTCATTAGTTGATAATTATGGAATTGCTGCTGGTGGTGTATCTAACTTTATACCGACTGATAGAGAAGCTGATGAAAATGCAGAAATAGATGGAACTCGCGAGATGTTAATGATAAAAGCGGGACATACACCAAATGGTGCTGGTAAATTCGTAGGTGTTCCAAAAGAAGATGTTAATATGGTTGTAAATAAAAGACAGATTGATTTGGAGGAATCTGCAAGAATAGGAAATATGGGCTTAGCATATGATGGATTGCCTGTTCCAATTGAGAATGAAAATTTAACAAAACAGAAATATTTGGAAAATGCATATAATAATAGATTAGATAGTAGTATATTATCAACATTAGTAAATAATGAAAATATAATAAAAATAAATCCAATTAGAATGGATTGTGAGCCAATTTAAATTTTTTTCTTAACGTTAATTACAGGTTTATTTTTATTTTTGTTTTTTGTAAAAACACTTGGGTCATAAGGTTCTTCATCTTCTTCATCTTCATAGACTAAAGAATTAGATTTTCTTTCTTTTTCTAATGCACATAAATTCCATAATTCAGGAGTACACATTTTAAAATCGGCTTCTTTAGCTTTATACCATTTAACTTGATCTTCAAGTCGATTACTTTGAATTTTATTATCAATAACTACACATTCATAATTTTCGGTGCAATTATCCATAACTGTACAGAATGTTGAGAAGTCATTAAAAACACCGGCATAATGATTATAAATCTTTTCTCTTTCTTTGATAATATTATTTTTAAAAATGAAGACATAATCAATATTAGCTCTTAGAACTGGAGGAAGACCCATACAATATTGCATAGTGATGAGAAAGAAAATTTTATAATGCCTACCGTTCATAAAAATACTTCTAATATTTTTATCAGTAGGCCAAGTTTTATCATATAGACAATCATCAAGAATTAGGAAAGCTCTATTATCAATATCTGAAGAATTATATTTTTTAATTTGATTCGCTTTCTGTTTATTAATAGATATTTGTCTATCTAAGAATTTTTTAATAATGACTGGTTCATATTCATCATATATTAACATATTTGGAATAAAAGTTTCAAAGAAATTATTGGCTGTTTCTGTTGGACTAATAACAACACCAACAGGCAATTCTCTATGATAACTTAATATATCTTTCATACAATAAGATTTTCCTGTATTTCTTTTACCTATAAACACAATGACCGAATCACTTTTTATAGTAGATGGATCGAATTTTTTCAATTCAAGTTTCATATTTAATTTATAAATATTTTTTATATTTATATGTTATATTACACTTAATTAAATTAGATTTTAAATTATAGAATGGAATATTATATAATATCTTTTTTTATAAGTATAGTTATTTTTGTATTTGTATATTTATATGATTATAAATCAGACAATAATGAATATGGAAATTCTAATATTGATAAAACATATAATAATATAGATAATATAGATAATAATAAGTCATTATTTACTACTAATAATATATTATTATTTATTATTATTTATATAGTATCTACAATTATAAGTTTTTATACTTTCACTTCATCAATATCTTTATCTGGATTATATAGTCTATGTCCTATAATGTTATTAAATCTATTTAAACCCCCAACGCAAGCTCCTCCCCTAATTAAAGATAATGGAGATGGTGATGAAATAGACCCAAAAATTTTAAGTAAAATAAATGATGTTTTAGATATTGGATTTACTCCTCCTATATTTGAAAATGATAATGATAATGATAATGATAATGATAATGAAAATAATAATTATAATGAAAATAAAGCAAAATAAATTTGTAGTAATATTTAAATAAATTAGTAAAAATTGATATATTTCATATATAATACTAATTAGGACTACCTCACAATGGACAGCGCCTCAATTGTTTTCAAATTGAAACATATTTGCTGCGATGAGTATTATGCCGATTCTGACCTCTTTATCCTTTATCGGGATATAATAGAGCATAAGGGCTTTATTCGCAAAACGACAACAGATGATTTATACGAGTCATTATGCACCGAATTAGATTGTGTCTTTTATGAGGCACGATTTGGAGATTATGGTGACTATTCTGAAAAGGTATATAAAGACTGTATTGAAGTTTTGAAGAAGATAGTTCAAAAGTTCTAAGGGGGGGAGGCTTGTAGCAGTTGGAAGAAAAAGACAAGAAAAAGAAATTCTTTTTGTCTTTTTTTGAAAGAATAAGTTTTAAAAAATGATTTAAAATTATTTAATATTTTTTACACTGATGTTTCAATCAAAGTTTATGTATAAATGCTTTTCTTATATTAAATCTATAATAAGTATGATACTTATATTAATTATAAGTATTATATCAAAGATTAGATTAATAAATTTGAAAAAGACAGAACAAAAAAAAGTAGAAGAAATTAAAGAAAAAGATATTAAGACAGTTAAATCATCAACAACAATTGAGGAATTAGAAAAGAAGATTGAAATGATAAAAATTAAGAATGATGAACATGAAATAAATGTTCGCAAATATGAACATGAAATAAAAATAATTGATGCATATAATAAACAATATGAATATAAGATTAAGTTAATAGAGACAAAGGGAAAAATCTTAAATGATTGTCTAACAATTATTAAAGATGTGATGAAGGATATTAAATGTCTAGAAACTTAATTTTTTTTATCATTTATATAATTAATAAGTTTTGAATATAAGATTAGATTTAATTTAATATCAATATAATCATTTCCGTATCTATATTTAGCATCTTCTAAATCTATTTCATTTATATATAAATGAAATATATCTTTAATATCATATGTCTTAATTAGATTATTATAATGATTATCATAGATAATACTATAATCTTGATTATTACTATTTAAATAATCATTAATTACTTCTTTAATAAATTTTTTTTCATTGAATAACATTTAATTATAATATTAATACTTATCCTATATATAATTATCATTATTTAACTTTAATTTTTAAATATCAGGATTTGGTATAATATAATTATGTAGAATATTATTTATTTTACTTTTCTCATTATATGGTATTATTTTACTACGTATATTTTCCATATATTTATCATATGTTGGAGTACCTTTAGGAGCTACTATATTACGAGAATGTATTTCTTCAATTTTTAAATGTCTATTATCTATTAAACATATTTCTTCATGAAATGTTTTACCATTATATATCCATCCATTTATTGTTATTCCTTTATTAAAAAAATAATAATTTAATATTTTAAATAATTTAACTAGAATACGATCATCAGTTATGTCTGAAACTCTTCTAGAACAGCAAGGGGGCTGTGTATCTGTATCTGTTTCACCTTCATCATTAGCGCAGGAATTACATAATGAATATTTATAATCACTAATTTCTCTATCAGTTAATTTTGTTCCATTTAAATTAAATAATACTTTATTATGAAGTAATATCCATATTAATTGTATTGTATTAATATTTCCAATATCTAGCAAATTTAATTCTTTATTTATTAAATATTTAATAGTATAACATTTTTTAGGTATAAAATATAATGGATAAATTTTATCTGTTTTATTTAATGGTGATTTCATTTTATTATAATCAATAACAGAAGCATAAACAATTGATGAATATTCTTTATCTAAACCATATATATTAGCAACTTCATATGATGATAAAAAATAAGCTCCATGATTTCGTTTATTATAATATTGATAATATGCATTAATATCAGAACGAGTAAAATTAATATTTTGAATATAATTATGTTCATTTTTAAAAATAATTGTATTTCTCTTTAGCAATTCTGTTTCAGACTTTCTAGTTTCTAAATTAGAAAATGTAAAATCCGTTCCTTGATATAAACTAGCACCATGAGGTATTTTAATTATTTCTAAATTAAAAGTTTTTTCTCCACTTGAAGATGTTATAGCTTCATTAAAAGTTGTATTTGCGGTTTCATATGATATTTTAGATTCTTTTTTAACGCGACTCATTATTATCTCTATTATTATCTCTATTATTATTTAAGATATGAATATTTTTCTAAATTATTATCAACTATAAAAATAATAAATTTCAAAATATATATGTAAATATTAAAAAAAATGAAATCTTATAAATACTAAATATTTAGCAATGAACGTAAAACAGCAGTTGGCATACAATATAAATAAAATAGTTACTGATTACTTTGATAATAAAAATATTAGAAGGTTTTATAAGAAAATAACATATTTTAACAGTTGTATCTCAAGAAATTCGCGAACCGACTTATTTGAAGATTATAAATATATGATTAAAAAAGTTTATGATGATATTATAAACGGGGAAGAAGATGAAACAATTATTAACGATTGTATCAATATTCTTCACGAAATATTATTAGGATTGTTATATTTTGAATAATAATTCTTTTTGTATTTTAAAAAAAAATGATTTAAAGACTGATATAAAGAAATTATACTCATAAGAATGGTGTTAGTCAGTTGTTTCTACTGTCATTATAATAGCGAGCCTATTAATTTTATTTTTATACAATTTGAGAATTATGTGAAGGTATGTTTGAATAAGCGTGCTGTAATTTTGACAAATATGCAATTAGTTTTAAATGCTACATTATTTCAATATTTCAAATTATCTTTATTGTGCACTCATGATGTATCATCAACATATGTTGAAAAAGTATATTGTGAGGATAAGGGGATTATTGATATATATGGAACTTATACAGTTAGATATTGGAAGAATATTAGTTTTACAAAAGACTATTATTTTATAGAGTTTGAGAAATCAAATTGGAAGTCTTCAAGAAATCCTCTAAATGCGAAAGAGCCAAAACGTTCAAGTAGTAATAAGAAAATAAAGAAATTTATAAAATTATTTACAAGTTTCTCTAGAAAAATGAAAGACCCTAATCAATTAATTAGGGAGTATTTAGCAATGTATCAGTTTGAAGAACTTATTGAATATTTTAGGAGATATATTGAATATAATCGCAATAATCCTAGAATAACTATTCTTTCCCAAATTTTACACACTTATGGACATGATGTTTATAAAGCAGTGAATAATTTTATGTAATAACAACAAAAATTAAAAATCATATCCTAATATCATATTATTATTATGTTTAAAATTTTTTAAATTATCAATTGCATTATTTTTACGTTTTAAAATTCTAGCAATATCTTTTATTTCATTATTTAGAGATTTACTAATATCACTTAATTTTGGTGGCATTACATCAATTTTTATATAATTAACTAAACAAAATATTCCTAAAATTAGATATGATAATATTGTCATTATTATTTAATAATAGTAATCTCTATATATATATTTAATTATTATCATCAAATATAAAATAATTGGAAGATAGATTAAACCAATTAATTTTATCTTGATTATTTTTCAATATTTCTAATACTTTTTTATTTTTATTTTTTGATAAATTATCCCAATTAATATTAGAAGAATATTCTATTAATAGTTCTATTGCTTCATCATTATTATTAAGTGATAATTTATCCCAATTAACTTCATCAATATTTTCCTTTAATAATTTAATAGCATTTGTATTTGTATTAAGAGATAAATTATCATAATAAATTTCATTTTTATTTTCCTTTAATAATTCAATTGCTATATTATTATTATTGATAGATAATTCATACCAATAAATTTTATGAGGATTTTCTTTTAATAATTCTAATGCTTCATCACTAGTATTAAAGGATAATAAATGCCAATTAATTTTATGAGGATTTTCTCTTAATAGTTTTATTGCCTTTGGATTTGAGTTTAATGATAAATATACCCAATCAATTTTATCTAGATTTTCTCTTAATAGTTCAATAGCATCATCGTGGTTATTTTGAGAAAATGTGGTCCAACAAATTTTATGAGGATTATTTTTTAATAATTCTATTGCTAATGGATTTGATGATATAAAAAACCAAGAATAATAATCAGGATTGCTTTTTAATAGTTCAATTGCTTCTATACTATTATTCTCCGTTAATCTATTCCAATTAATTTTATTTTTATTTTGTTTTAATAGATATACTGCTCTTTCATTTTTTGAAAGTTCATTCCAATCTAATTTATTTATATCAATCCAATCTAATAATTTATATTTTATAGGTATTTCTTTTTTAGAATTAAATAATGAAAATATAGAAAAAGATAAAAAATAAGATAATAGAGACATACTAGTAATAATATAAAACTAAATATTTATATAAAAAATGATAATAAAATAATAATGAAATGATATAATTCAATAAAAGTATGTATTATAAGAAATATAGAATTGTCACAAATGGAAATAATAATGGAAATGATAATGATAATGATAATGATAATTTTAAAGATATAATAATATTTAGATTTATTTTCAATGATAATGGGAATGAAAATGATAATAAAAATAGAAAAATATTAAGTGATTTAAAGGAATTGGCTAAAAAAGATGAATTGAGTTATAATAATATTTATCCATGGGATGATATAGATATATCATTCAATTATAAAAATAAGGAGGTGATAATAGCATATAATAATGATACAAATCATATTCAGGGATGGTGTAATATTGAATATAGTACATTTTCAGAAGGTGATAAACCAACAGATTTATATAATTTAAAGATTGATAAATTAGTAAGTAGGGAAATACCTAAAATAAAATATATAGGATTATTATTATTAGAATTTATTTGTGATGAATGTCTTAATAAACCATTATTATATTATAATAATTATTTATCTAAATATGAAGAAGTTAATATTGTCATAATGTATTTATATTCATTAACAACAACTATAAATTATTATAAAAAAACATTTCTAACTCAGTTATATTTATATAACCAGACAGAACAAGAATCTGAAATATATGAACATATATTTATAAGTATAAATCCTATATATATAAATAAAATATCAAAAAAAATAAAGAAATATATAAGTCAATTAAATATACTGCATTTATTTGAATGTAATTCAATATTATCTCCAAGTTCTATTAAAAATTATAATAACTTTAAAATTAAAGACATTTATAGAAAACCTAATAAAAAGCCTAAGTCATTAATTGAGAATGAAAATGAAAATGAAAATGAAAATGAAAATGATTATTATTATAATAATTGTATATATGGAAGTAGAAAAAGGAAGAGAAATAATTAGCTAAAAATAGATGCTAAGATATTATTTATTTGTATAATTTCTTTATTTTTATCTTCTAATTCAAATATGTGTGGATTTTTTGATAATTCGTACCAATTACACCAACCGAAAATAAAAATGAGACAAGACTATTATAAAAAATATAATAATTTTATTATTCATCTTTTCTATTAATGTAAATGATCGCATTAAAGCGACTAACTACAATTTGACAGTTTTGTTAAAACGGTTTGTAGTTTTTGTAAATCAAAACCTCTTTTATATCTTTCTGGTCGTTCATTATATTCCATATAATAATTAAACACTTTTTGAATATTTTTACAGCCATTTTTATCACGATTGATACAACCATTCCGTTTATTTTCCATTTTATATGTTAGGATAGAATGCATCTTTCGTTCTTTATTTTTCTTATCAGGTAAATATA
>Ga0114969_10001192_pt1 | contig 22153 bp, 10 predicted proteins | sample M_130807_MF_Meta_FD_87316 | JGI IMG/M metagenome (GOLD analysis project Ga0114969, IMG submission 87316) | Freshwater microbial communities from Lake Montjoie, Canada to study carbon cycling - M_130807_MF_MetaG | ecosystem: Environmental > Aquatic > Freshwater > Lake | place: Lake Montjoie...
CGTCTTTACTGGGCCAAATTCTATAGCAGGACTTGCACCTGGATCACCTGCCGCTGGCTCTAGTGTCTCTGGTGGATGGTGGACACTATTTATTTCTAGTCTAATTGGTGAAACCGGTGCAACAGGACCTACGGGGTCTGGACCTACTGGAGCAACAGGAGTTACAGGTGCAACCGGTGTTATAGGAGCTACTGGTTTTACAGGACCAACAGGTATCGCAGGCTCAGCCACAAATACGGGAGCCACAGGAGCGACAGGACCTTCAGGGGGGCCTACAGGAAATACAGGCCCAACAGGCCCAGGAGCAACCTTACTCACAGATAATTTCGTGGTAGCAACGAATAATGTAAGTGCCTCGTCTATAGGCCATTCCTATGACGGAATTACGTGGAGCCTTGCTCCCTCATCCACTCCTTCTCAGACATTCGGTTTTAATAGAATAGCTTGTAATGGAAAAATGTGGGTAGCTGTAAAAAGCAATGTTAGTTCAAACTCAGTATGTTATTCCTACGATGGAATAAACTGGGAGGCATCCCCTTCAGGTTCTGGATTGTTGAACATAACTGGACAGGATGTAGCATGGTGTGGAAATCTATGGGTTGCTGTTGGTCAGCATACTGGCAGCCCCACAAATGGTATTATTTTTTCCTATGACGGAATCAACTGGACGCGTTCCGCAAATGGCACTACTAGCGGTGTTAGCGTAGCAAGTAATGGGGTTCTCCATATTATTTATGTACAAAGTGGGGTAATGTTATATTCTTATGATGGAATCACATGGTATAATAATCCTTCAGCACCAAGTGTAAACGTTATTATAATGGAATGGAACGGGAGAATGTGGTTAAGTGGAGGTAATACATCTGGTTCAAAGATTATGTATTCTTATGATGGATTTAACTGGACCGCATCTTCTTCTGCCTCAGGTTTGGTAGGAACGGGTGGAAATGGAGTGAATGGTATTGCTTGGAGTGGTTTCAGTTGGGTGGCTGTATTTGACGCTGGTACTACTACGAATCGTGTGATACGGTCAACAGATGGAATAAGTTGGTCTGCTTCTACTTCTGGTGACGCGCTTCTTGCTACCAGCGGGAGAGATGTCACATGGAATGGCTCAGTATTTGTTGCTGTAGGACAAGGAACTAGCGGAGTAATTACATCAGCCGACGGAAATACATGGACAGCATCCACATCAGGAAATTCTATTCTAGGAACAAATTGTAATAGGATATGTAGTCGGCTCCCGCTGACACTTACTTATACAAATAGGGAAGTAACATCTAAATTCTGCGTGGGAGCAATAGCACTTTACTTCTTATATTCCTACGATGGTATACAGTGGTATAGATCACCTAGCACACCATTTACAACAGGCAGGGTTAGATGCGTTGCGTGGAATGGCCTGATGTGGGTTGCTGGAGTAAGCGATGCAACATCTGGATCAACACTCGCATACAGTTTTGATGGAATTATTTGGACTGCCTCATCTTCTGGCACGGCACTTTTGAATCAACATGTAATGTCAGTAGCCTGGGGTGGAAATGTATGGGTGGCAGTGGGCTTTAGTAATCCTCAAACAAATTCTCTTATATATTCGTATGATGGAATAAATTGGATACGTTCAGATACCGCATATGCAATAGAACAGGGCCTGCAAACAGTTGCGTGGAATGGTTCTATGTGGCTTGCTGCAAAAAATAAAATAATGTATTCTTATGATGGAATTACATGGTTCACAAATTTAGCTACAATTCCTGGAGGTAATCAGATTTATACTATCGCTACGAATGGCAGAGTGTGGCTATTTGGTAGTGGAGGTTCTTCAAACAATAATATAATTTCTTATTCTACGGATGGATTTAATTGGACTACAACAAATGCCATCAGTATATTACCAGCTAGTGCATATGCACCACAAGTACAAGATATTACATGGAATGGCCTAAGATGGGTTACTACAGCATATTCTGGAACAAATTCTTTGATTTATTCATCTGACGGTATTTCATGGACAGCATCTACAAATGGATTTACACAAATGGTTTATGGAAATAGTATTACATGGAATGGATCTATATATATTGCAGGAGGTTTAGAAACCAATAATTCTCCCATATCGACGGATGGAATTTTCTGGTCTTCAGGCACATTACTAAATTTAAATGCTTCATTGCCAACGGGTTCTCCTACGAACGGAACTGTTATTATTAAAAGTCGTATCCCCTTGCCTTATATTACTTCAAATACGGACAATACTATAACCATTATAAATCGCCAAGTAAATTCCAAGTTCTGTGTAGCAGGGCAAAATACAACGTTCGCATATTCTTATGATGGAATCGTGTGGTATAAGTCACCAACTGTTAGTATTTCAGGCACTATACAATCAATTGCGTTTAATGGTTTAATGTGGGTAGCTGTTACTATTAATGGCGGTGCTACAAACTCAATGGCATATAGTTACAACGGAATTACTTGGACATTGACTTCATCTGGTTCAGCTATATTGAATGCCAATATTTATGGTGTAGCGTGGGGTGGAAATATATGGGTTGCCGTTGGTCATTCTAATCCTTATAGTCGCGGTTTAATGTATTCATATGATGGAATTACTTGGACTAATTCTTCTTCAGCAAACTCATTTTCTCAACAATATCAATGTGTTGCTTGGAACGGAACAATGTGGCTTGCTAGTTCCAATACTTCTCAGCTTATGTATTCTTCTGATGGTATTACATGGGCTGTAGCTGTAGCAACTCCTCAACTAGTTAGTGCAATTGCAACGAATGGAAGAATATGGGTATCAGGCACAAGTTCAGGAAATATTTATTATTCATTTGACGGATTTAACTGGGTTTTATCTACTACTATATCAGGTTCACCTTATATTTATAGTATTCTATCCAATGGTTATAATTGGCTAATTACTTCTCAGTCAACATCCAATCCAATTATGTATTCAACCAATGGAACCAGTTGGACACCAGTGACATCGAGATTTTCCAGCTACAATTATACACGCGGAATTCTATGGAACGGGTCTGTCTGGATTGTAGGAGGCAATGGTAATAATGCTGGGTGTGCCATATCTACAGATGGAACTAATTGGGCAACTTGTAAAGCTGTTGAAGATGTATTACCAACAGGCAATATATATTTAGCAAGTCGTAGTGTCCTTCCTATAAATGCGGTTAGTTCAGGGGCAACCCCATATTTTCCTTCTACTTCCATAATCTGGGCTCCTACTACTGTTCCAAAGAATGTAAATGCAGGCATTGATACACTTGTAGCAAACGTATCATCAATAAGAATCACAAGATATTTATATGGAAATGGCACAACAAGTTCTGGAACGTTAGCGGTAACATTTTCTACCGCATTTGCCAGCGCTCCAAATGTAACTGCTACAATATCTGGTTCTACCGCAGGATTCATAAATGTGTCATCTATAACAACATCAGGATTTACAGTAAATACTTATAATATAAGTGGAACTCTAACAAACTATACATTCAATTGGCACGCTGTATTATAAAGGTATTACTCACTTATATTTACTGTCAAATGTAAAAGTTAATAACTAGCCTTCTCAACTTTGGCATTTTACAGTATATAAAAATCTTACTCTGCTGGAACAGGTAAAGGTGGTTCTACACGTCGTAAACGGAGACTGACTCGTGCCCGCCCTACTCACCAGCGCCGATGACAATGGCTACTGTGTCCTCCTGGACAGTAGTCATCTTCCTTGAATCCCTCTTCGCCCCTACAACACTGCTCGTGCGAATCTTTTGCTCCTGCTAGCTTTTTGCCTGTAGAGGCATCATAGTAATGTCCACAGAACTTCTTGCCACATGTCCAGCACCAAGAACGTCCACAACCTTGGCCGACGTGAAAAACATTCTTCTCATCCAGGCCACAGGCAAAAATATAGGCACACGCATTATCTTTCAGAGCCCATCTCCCACACCAGGGACACTCTTTCGCATCCGTAGACATTCTCTTGTCTTCGGATGGGAAAAAATATGTGAGTTGGGGCGCATTTAGAAAGTCGCCTCCGTGGTAAACACCATCTCGGCCTTGTCCTTGCCCACGGCCGCCTTCGCGTAAGTCGTTACGCGCTTCTCAAAGAAGTTGTCCTTGCCCTCCAAGGAAATGCGCTCCATGAAAGGGAACGGATTGGCTGCCGAATACGCCTTCGGATAGCCCAGTTGGAGAAGCAGACGATCCGCCACGAATTCAATGTACTGGCTCATCAGTTTCGCATTCATGCCAATGAGCTCGCACGGCAGAGACTTCGTGATGAACTGCTTCTCAATCTTCACGGCCTCGCGAATAATCTTGTGAGCCTCCTTCTTACTCAGCTTGTTCGTCAGCTTGGAGTACAGGAGGCAGGCAAAGTCCGTGTGAAGACCCTCGTCCCTCGCAATGAACTCATTGCTCACCGTGAGCCCAGGCATGATACCGCGTTGCTTGAGCCAGAAGATGGCGCAGAACGCACCGCTGAAGAAGATGCCCTCCACCGCAGCAAACGCAAGAAGACGCGTGGCGAAAGAAGCCTCAGGAGAATCAATCCACTGCAGAGCCCAATCGGCCTTCTTCTCCACACACGGAATCGTCTTGGTAGCACGCAAGAGAGTTTCCTTCTCCTTGGAATCCGTGATATACGTATCAATCAGCAGGGAATACGTCTCCGAGTGAACGGCCTCCAGAAGATTCTGGCAACTGTAGAAGAATTTCGCCTCAGGCCACTGTACTTCGCGCATGAACCTCAATGCCAAGTTCTCCATAACAATCCCATCCGAGCCCGCGAAGAATCCGAGAATATTCTTGATGAAGAATGTCTCACCCTCCGACAGCTTTTCCCAGTCCTTCATGTCCTTGCTCAGATCAATCTCCTCAGGAGTCCAGAAGACGGCCATGTGCTTCTTGTACATCGCCCAGATGTCAGGATGACGAATGGGAAAGATGACAAAGCGATCCTCCGTGGGGTCTAGGAGAGGCTCGGGGGTCTGGAAAGAAACGAGGGTCTTTGTCGGCTCTGCTAATGCGGGCGTGTCATCCAGAGGGAGGGCAGGGGGAAGGACCACGGCAGCCTTGCCCTTCAAGCCGGGGCTCTGAGGCTTCGTGAGCGTCTCCTCCGTCTGTGAGTTCTTCCTGCTTGTGCGCGGTGTGCGGGGACGTGACGTGGGCGCATCGGTGGAGCTCATTTTCTTAGGGACAGATAAAACTTCGGCCGAATTCATACAAAGTGGACAGGCTTTTTAGGGGCGGTACGCACCAATTTTTACCTTTCCAACTGTCAGATGTACATTCCTCCGTGGTTATTGGCGCTTGGGCTACTCGTTTTAGTTTGTGCAATGGGAGCCACTGTTGTAAAGTCATTCCGCAAATTTCCAGAGGGATTTGATGACTTATCAGAGAAAGGTGTAAAAGAGGTCTCTGATCATCCTGTCCAGCAGAAGCAGACGCAGACGCAGACGCAGACGCAGAATGCTCAGGAGGAGCCTATGCCTATGGCATCGGCAGCCTATGTATCTGCGAACTCTTCCGAGGGCCCGGAATTTGAGTCTTATCTACAACAAATCAAATCTCGCGTATCTAGTACTCCTACACAAGCGAACCTTGATATGATTTCTGGTGGACCTGAAGCCCCCGCGAGTGAAACTTTGGTGCAAGGATATCTCCCCAACCAGGAGCGCATTCTTCCGCATGAGACGCTTCCTCAAAGAAAGCCGGTCATGACGGCGAATGTTCATCATGATATAGGCACAGGCGCGGAGGCTATTCAGAATGGTGCGGCGGCTGTTCGTACCGTGAGGGAGAATGTAAGAGAGGATGGTCTGCGCAAGCAGGGTTTCCAGAGTGAGTCGGCGATCCAGTACGTGCGTGCTTAGGGTCTAGATGCGTTAGGGCGTATGCCCTTAGGGTCTAGATGCCCCTAGTGGTCAAACAAGTCCATACACTTGGAAGACACTTCGTATATGCTGACGCTCTTCTCAGGCTCCAAGCCAAGAAGCTTCGCCTCCTTTTTCCCAAGACGTATCCGAAGACCATTCGCCGAAAGACGACCCTCGGCCTTCCACTTCTCTGTCCACCCACTCATGAGCTCTTCAACGGAAACGTATTTCTTTCCGATAAGAGTCCTAAACGGACGCTTAAGTTTCCAGGGATGCGTGAAGAAATCTTTTTCCGATGCAACTTTCTCGGCCTTGCGCGCACTGTGTATCGCAGTGGTAAGATCGGAATATACGCTCTCCAGACGTACAATTATATTCTGTATATTTACATCATCCATACTACTTTATACTTCGCCAAAGTTTAGACCTAAGATGCTAACATACTTATAGGGTGATGGATTTCTGCCACGAATGACCAAGCAGTTTGAGATTCCGTGGAAATATCCACAATCATATGAGGGGGTAAAAGGAGAAGTGTGCCAGGTCGGAGAATAACATCCACGTACGAAATCTGGCTGAGAAGGGGCGTGTCCTGTGTCGTGATAGAATGAAGCATGCGCCCTTCCCACCGTGTCGGTAAATACGGTAGAACGGTCGGCAACATCAAAGATACGCGCGCAGTCCCCTGCGTCGGCATAATGAGCGTCTGGAACGCACTCGTCTTGAATAATCCCCGATGATCAGGCCATAAACTTGTGCGCGCCGTATAGAACCATTTCGTATACGGCGAAGGAAGCAGGCGCGCATACAGATGATGCTGGAACCACGTGGATAAACCGGTCTCCTTGGCCATGAACTGCGCCGTTTCATACGGGAACGTGAACGATCGGAGATTTGTCGGCCGATTCAGGAGGGCCTGGAGAGTGGTGCCGCCCATCTTCATCTGGAGAATCGCAGGTCTCTTGCGCAACTCGGCCTCCGTACCTAGTCCAGGCAAGCCATATTCACTCAAGACAATTGGATAACGCTCCGTATATAAAGTCGGGAGTTCATCCATACGCGAGGAGGTTATTTGTAAAATCTCAAATTCCTCATTGGCCTGCTTATAGAAAAGCACAGCAATGAAAAATACGATTGTTACTATTATCAGGATTTCTATCATTCGTCACTCTCTTCATAGCGGGTTTTCTCTTGCTCAGCACGTGGACGCATCACCACATATCTGTCCTGCTTTGTGGCATTATTAAACATACTCCTGCTGCGCGACCAAGCCTCGGCCTGCGCCTCGGCGCGACAAGGATATTCGCCGGCGCGCATACACGCCTTCGGGAAAGACAGCTCTTCCACAAATTGTATGTCGCGACCACCTCTGTCGGGCACCGTGGAGTTCGGCCTGTACATGGTGCCTTCCCTAGAAGGAATAAACTGCTCCCTCTCACACAGACCCAGAGGCCTATCCAATCCCTTCAGATCGGATTCCCTGTCAATCGCCTCTCTGTAGCGCGTGGGCGGATATACAGAGCCGCCGGAAGGAAACACCACGTGATCTGCCGGCCGAGGCGCCTCTTCAAAGTCGGCGCTCGTTGTATACTCCAGGCACACCTTCGTCCAAGGTCTCGGGCCCAGAGGGAGTGGAATAGGTGCCGAGTTGGGCAGAGTACGACGAATAATCTGTTCGGCATCCCAGTGGCTACGAATACAGACGGGTGGGAATAGATTAGGATTCTGGGTAGTCGCATCGGCGAACGGGAACTTATCTGGCTGTTCCAAGGGAGTGCGCGTATTTGCTATGACCGGTGTAAAAGCGGGTCCTGCCCAGGGGGGGTTCTGTCTAGGAGCCTGAGGTATTGCGGCCATCTTCTCTACCTTCAAATATAAAAGTTAAGAACCCCAGTTCTTAACTTTTATATTTTTAGGAATTCTGTGAAGTACTCTAGTTAAGATCCACCGAACGAAGTGAGGTGGTCTTAACTACGGTACCACCATTTATCTTTTTAAGACTGCTAGGAAGGAGTTATCTTCCTTAGGAAGCAGGTATCTTCCTCTAGGAAGATTCATCGCCCCCAGACTCAGAATCTTCTACAGGTGTGGCAGCCGGCTCAGGCTCCGTCAAGGTCTCCATCTCTTCATCACTCAGCTCATCGCCCTTCATAGACGGCGCATCTCTACGCACAGGACGGAAAGCAACATTCTTAGGGAACGTAACCGACCTGTCTTCCCTCGGGATCACATCCGCAAGTTCGGTGATATTCACCACCATGTCCCACTCGGCATCCGCATTGTTTATAATGAGTCCATCGGGCCCTATCCACTGGAATTCCAATTTGCTCAGACGATGAATCGCCGGCGCAAGTTCCACAGGATTATGAATAAACGTCGTCGCATTTCCACCAAACGACGTCAACAACAGTTTCGCGTAGTAACGATTCGTCGTACCACCAGGCTCTCTCGTCAGAGTATAATTCTCCTTTGACCCAGAGTCCATGCGATTGATATTGAACTCAGGATTGAGGCGCAGATATATATAGTCGTCCTGGATTTTGTAAAAGGAAGGTGCGGTCTGAATCATGGAGAACCCAGTGTCTTGTTTCGCATAGCCGAGATTCCAGCCAAGTCCCCACTGATCCACGAGCTGTTGGTAATTCGGAGAAAGCTGGGAGGCCCAGCGAATTTGGAAGAGGATCGGGTCAGTAAATCGCTGACGCGTCCACGCATTGGACGGCAGAATGTATTTTAGCTCACTGCTTGTGAATTCATTTACTAGGCCAGTGGTCGTGGATTGTACATCAAACAGAATCAGCTCATTCGTTGACAAGGTGCTGAACAAGTTCTTGTATTGACCGATAAAATCGCCGAAATTGGAGGACGTCAGCGCAGCCCCAGGAAATCCAATCGTCTGATTCGCCCCGAATATCTTGTTAGTAAAGACAAAGTCATTATTGAATGACAAGAGATTTCCCAAGTACTGTGGTTGAAAGTTATTAGGATGCGCAGCCGTCTGGCCAAGAACAATCTCGTCAGAAATGTCTTTGATGCGCACATAGCCGAAATCGTATTGGTTCGGCATATAGAAGCGCATATAGGTCTGGAACTCTTCCGTGGGCAACCATCCACGCACGGCCAAGTAATAATCCGTCTCAGGAGCGCCATTGGAGAAATTGGGTAAAAGGGGTATGTTGGCGATGTAACTGCCGAAGTAGAAGCCGTTGAAGGATATATCGCTGGTCAGGAAATTGGCCTTGGATTCATTGCCCCAAGAACCCCCTTTTACACCAATGTCCTTGATTAGATTCGCATATCCCTGGTACGAGAACATCGCCACATGAGGCCACTCAGGATAGCGCGTATTGCTATCCAGGCTCGTCAGATCCAGAATAGGGTTGTAGTTATTGGTCAGTCGGCGCATCTGGATTTTCACCGTGGGGAAGAATATCTGCCAGGCCGTGTCTATGCCAGTTTCCACGTCATAGGCGTCATTGCGATTTGCCATGAGCATCTGCGAGCTCTCAAAGTGTAGCCACAAACTTCCACCGGCTCCTGGGACAAGGCGAGAAGGAGCTACAGGGTCTCCATTGCTGTCGGAGATTTTGAAGGTTGACTGGACAATCTCTGCATTACTGTCGGTTTGTGCGGATCCCTGTTGATACGTCATGAGTTTGTAAAAGTAACTAGGCCGTTGTTCGAAACTGGTGAAAAACACTTGCTCTCCTTGTATAGTGGTATTGACGCACATCTTCGTATACGATTCTGGCAAAGGGTTCGCTTCACTCAGATCGCCTGTAGCGAGACCAATCACATAGCCATTGCTTCTCACATATGCATAGCCCGCATTGGAGTTTAAGGAGAATTGCTGCATCGTGGTGAAGCCGGTTTGCTGCGCCGACCACGTGCCTAGGTAGACATAGGCTCCAGCTGGATCCATTTGTACCTCTGAGTACGCCTTGTTCGGATACACGTCTTGGAACATGGTGTTGGAGGACGACTGATAGGCCGTATCACCTTGGAACACGACTATGTTGTTTACGGGGGAACTCGCCGACAAGTACCACTGGCGCGTGTTGTGGAATACGAAACCTTGGAGTAAAAGGGAATTGCTGAAGGTGTAGTTGGAGTTTGTGGGGAGCTCAGTCAGTACACGGGTTATCGGATTATAGACTTTGAAACGCAACTGGCTTTTCCTCGGATCGGCCGTGGCCGTCGCACCGAGGAAACAGTATTCTTTCGTATTTCCTGAGATCGCGAGCAAGTTCGTCTGCTCTTTGTACGGAAACACCAAGTCGGCCGTGAAGGCCTGCGCATTGCTGAAGGTGCGGAGGGGAGGAGCATTGGGTGTCAGAAAATTGTACGTCGTGTATTTGGCTATGGATATAGAACCGCCGTTGAAGAGAATGCGATTCGGCACAGAGGCGTGAATGGAATTCGGAATGAGAGGAAGGCCCGACCATTCGTGGAAGGCGTTGGAATCATAAATAATATCCAGACGGCTTCTGTAGTGCAGGTGAGAATTCACCCAAGAAATGGATTGTTCATACTGAAGTGCCGATTCGTCGTAAATGATGGAAGGGCCATAATTGCTGTTGGGATTACCATTGCTCGTTGACAGAACCATTCCGTATTTATTAGGAGCCTCCTGACCGTCATAGAAGGTGTTTGATGTAAAGGCCGTGTTCGCATACGGATACGGAATCGCAGAGCCCGTCAGATTCTGGATAGTAGCCGGAATCGCTGTGAGAAGGGCGTTGGAGAGAGCGGGGAGATTCGCTAGGATGGCCGGCAGATTGTTCCAATTGGAGTTTGTGTAAGAGGGGATATTATATGCGATGGCCGAATAATACGACGCCGTATTTGTAACGAGAGTCTTCTGCATTTGGTCAAAGCCTGTCACCGTTGTATCGGTGCGTCTCACGAGCTGGGTACAGTTAGAGAAGGTGTAATAGGTGCCGAGCAGGGAATCAAAGCCGAGATTGGCGTTGGAGTACGTGCCCACATTAGTGCGAAGACATATTGCCACGGCTTTGGTCAGATTTAAGTAATGGATTGACGCTGGATTCACGTCGGCCGTGTAGTAGACCGCGAGCAGATGTATATTTTTATTTGTGCCTACGTTGGGATCTATAAAGTTCGTCTTGAAGGTGATACGATCCATGGCCCATGTTCCTTGACCAGGAATGAACATGAATCCGCAGACTCCTTCACCTAGGCGGAGGACATTGTCGGCGTTGGAGTCATAGGTGTAGCCGGTTATTTTGCCGCCGGTGGTTGTGTCCTTGTAGGGGGTTATATAAGGCGACAGTGCTTCAGGTTCTTCCGTGTAGTTCTGAATATAGAGGGGCGAGTTATAATTGAGAATCTTGTACTGCCTGGCTACCACCGCCGTGGGATTATACTGTGAGAATCCTCCAGGCGTCAAGATGACGTTGCCTGTAGTATATGTTTGTTTTACCGGGTCGTAGGGGACATTGAACTGGAATATGTAATTCGTAATGGGGTCAATGCGCACTCTGCTGGCGAAGTTAATCGGTAAAGTGGTACTATTGGAGCACGGTACGTAATCCGTCATGTCCGTGCTGATTCCGTTCGTGTCATAGCCAATCGGCGTGGGCGTCTTGTACTGGATTTTATTGATCGGCTGGTCGGGTGGTGTTCTACCCCAGAGATTTGAGTCCACGGGTAGGTGAATGTAATCGGGGTCATTATTCTTGGCCACAGCGTAGTAGTTCAGATTGGACGCAGGCGGGAGCATGGGGTCAAAGTCGGCGCCGTTGTCCAACAGTGTCGTAGTGGAGCCATTGGGAAACCAGGGGATAATGCGGTAACTGGTGGCATCAGGAGATATGCCGACAGGGCGCAGAAGCACATAGTAGTTCTGATTGGCGTAGGCTGTGAAAGAGAGGGTGGTTGTGGGTGTTTGTTTGCTTATGAGTGTCCGCAATTTGTAGTGGAGGGGATTTTCATTGCGCGCAGTAGCGAGATCGGCCGAGAGAGCCGCAATGTCGTGGTAGAAGAACGCGTAGAGATCCGTGGCGAAGTTGGTTGTATCTGCGGTCTCAAAGGTTATATTGAGGGCGAATTTGTAGATATTCTCGGGCACTAGGTCGGCCGAGGGAGTCTGTATAGAATAGCAAAGGCCGTTGGAATCTGCGAGAGTAATGGTGTCTATACTCGTGTCCCAGAGGCTTCGGGAAGCTGTCAGGCCAATGGCGAAGTTGCTCGTGGTTCCTATCAAATTGGACCAGCCGTATATGGGCCGGAAATCAATGTTATAGGGGGTTATGTGGCCTATGGCCGTTGTAGTTGGCTGCGGGTAACTGTATCCTGTGTCAAAGAGGGTGTAGCGGGGATCGTCCGCGGGCAGATTCGCCTTGTTCCATGCGGGGTACCTGTAGTTTATTGGACGAGGCATGGTCTCCACTTGGAGCGTCTGCCTGCACTTACTGCGGAACTGGAAGATCGTGTATTTTCCTGGCTGGATATCGGCCACGATATCGCCGGCCGAGCGAGTAGTGTCCGTATAAATGGTGAAATTGGACGAGTCAATGAAACGGGCGTCGGGTCTTTGGCTGAATTGTAGGTCAATGTTGTTTTTATAGATGTTATAGGGGAAGTTACTGCCTGCGGGGAATGCGTTGGAACCGCCCATGTTTCGCTCAGGCCCTTCCGTATCGCCTAAATTAGTCATGCGTGGCCAGAGCTTCGGGGGGTCAGTGCGGAAGGCGGTGAGGATATCCACGGTATTCGTTCTCACTGGGTTGGCCGGGTCATAGGTGATTTTCACACCCGAGGCGTCAAAGCCATTCGCAATGAGAATTGTATTGGTCGGCGTGGCGTAGTAGGCACGACTGTAGGTGCCGTAGCTGACTGCGAAGTACGTGGCAAAATTGGACTGTATGATGTCGTACATTTGTTGGAGAATGCTCATGATCTGCGTGTTGGACAGCGCGAGGTTATTGTAGTCGGCCGAGGATATGCCGAATTTTGAGAGTTGCTGGGAGAGATAGCCGGCATACTGGGTGTTGAGGAGGGCAGCCAAGGAAGAATTCAGGCCGGAGCTTTGGATAATGACGCGGTTATTCGTGGTGTTATAGGAGCAGTTATATTGATTCACGAGGGAATACCGGAATGTGTGCTGGAGGCGATAAGTGTCCAGGGCTGCCGTATTCTGTTTGACGACTGTGGTGGCGATGGGGTCTTCAATGCCCTGGAAAGAATAGACAAGATAGTCAATGGTTTCTTGGGCAGTGAGGCCTGTGCCTGTGTAGTCAAGAGACGTGGCCACCTGGTCGGGATCCAAGATAAACTCCTTTAACACAGGATAGTAATACGCCACGCTCACTTCATCGGCCGAGAAATCGGCCTTGTTTGCGTACTGTGATTGGAAATAGTAGGAGACGATTTGCAGGCGTGTGGGGTTCTGTATATAGACCTTGCGCAGGGCGTCATAGTAGTTGTCGCCGGGGTAGTTGAAATTCAGCGAGTAGTCGCCGTTGATTTGGAAGCGGTATTGGAAATCGTTGAAGCCGTTGGGGAAGTCATAGAATATGGGGACCTTGTTGAGCTGAAGTTGGATTTCCGATAGAAGGCTTGAGATATTGTAAGAACCTTCTCGGATATAGTTTGTGAGAATACGGGGATCTGTAGTGGATGGTGGGGTCAGAGAAGGTGTGTATAGTAAGGTGCCTTGTTCGTATAACTGAATGGCGATGTTATTCTTGGATTGGCTGAAATAGAAGAAGGCCGAGGTCAGATTGATCTGTGCTATAGAGAAGTTGGTGACAGTTTTATAGTCCCTCGGGAGGAATAGTTGGCAGGCCGTGGGCTGGGGATATACTCTGCGATCTCTGTCTCTGGATTGAAGCATAATCACACTGTTCACGGATTTGCCGGTGTTTATTTTTCGGGTGGCTTCTTGGGCCTCCTCTTTCGGAGGTTTGGCGGGTTTATAGGGATAGGCGTAGGTACGAGGATCCAGGCGTTTATTGGAATAGCGTACTTCTTCTTCCTCGGAAGTGAATGAGGTTCCTGCTGCCGGTGTAAGAGGTGTCATCAAGGCTTGGGCTAGTTGGCGGAAATCGGGATGGGGAGTCCTGGGGTCCTTGAGGTCGGGTATTGCTGTGGCTAAAGCGTTTTTTGGCCTGATGCTTGGAGAATCAGGGAGTGACTCGTATTCTGAGCTTTCCCAGTCAGTGTCTTCGGAGTCGGATGGAATATATGGCCGATAGTATTGGCTCTGGCCTGTATCTAACCACCTAGAAGCCATCTAACCGTTTAGATGGATTCTAACTGCGGATTCTTAAGTGGACATAAGGGCGAAAAGAGTGGTTTGCAGAGAATGGATAGTGGATTGTTGTGCCTTCATTCCCTCAACCAATAATGACGTCATATTGCCATATGCAACGGTTTTATAGTGCTCGGATTCTATGGACGTGTTTATCACTTCGGGGAAAATCGCCTCTATTTCTTGGGCGATTACGCCCACATTGCGTGTTTTACTTGCGTCGTCCTTTTTGTTGTAATAGACGCCGCGCATTTGCATGATTTTTTCCATGGGTTTGTCAATGGTTATGATATTTTCTTTGAGGCGCTGGTCAGAGAACGCGAAAATATCATTTGCGCTTATATTTCCATTGTAGTACAGGGTATTATTGGTGTCGTTTTCATAGATGCGAAATATATTTTGTGCAGCAGGATATTTATAAAATTCTAGGGTATTTGAAGCAAGGACACCGTCGTTCGACGCCGACAGCCAGAATGTAAAATCATATGTATCCGACTTTACCTCAAATCCACGTTTGACCTGCGTATTCTCACTCATAAACATTGTTTGCTCCGTTACGCGTATATTACCATTGATATCCAACTGATAACTAGGACTATTACAATTGATTCCTACGTAACCATTGTTCTTGATTGTCATGGCCTCTATAGTGGTAGTGGGCGGCTCTCCGCCTATGAGCCAGTTCTGTACATTTGTAGCAATATCTACCTTGAATCCGCCGGTAGAAAGTATGCGGACTCTATCGGGGCCTGTAGGAAATGTATTATCATTTCCCTTGAATAAAAGAAGCTCGGAACCATTTCCATAGTCTCCTCCAGTTCCATATGCCCATATACGTTCACCAATGACGGTATGATCATAAATTGTATAGCCATCGGCAGCTGTTCCACGAAACCGAATGACGTTATTGGAGGGACTGGAGCCTAGATATACATCTCCACCGAAATTTGCGCTTCCATTCACGTCCAGGGGATATCTCGGAGTATTACAACCCACTCCCACCGTAGTTCCTAAATTTATTCCGGAACCACCTGAACCACCGGATGTTACTACTGGTGAGCCATTCACGGTAAGATTACAAGAGCAATAGAGGCTTCCACCGATTGTGATAGAGCTGGTGATATTCATGGTGCCGAGTACATCCAAGTTATATAGAGGAATAGCCGTATTGATTCCAACACTATTTGTGGGTCTATCCACATACAATGTGTTATTTACTTGTATCTTTGTGGAGTACATTTATAAGATGGAGACATTTTTTTATGCTTCAAGATACGACTGTATAGAGCGAAGCGTTGACTCTTGTGCTTTCATTCCTTCTATTAACACAGCTACTATATTGCCATACGCCACAGATTTCCATTTGTCTTCGGATGTACATGTATACACAACTTCTGGAAGAACTTCTTCCATTTCTTGTGCGATGACTCCTATCTTCCGCTGGGAACTAGAGTCTTCTTTTAGAGTATAATAGACGCCACGCATCTTCTGGATCTTTTCTAGGGGTCTATCAATTGTTTCTATATTTTCTTTGAGTCGTATATCAGAATATGCGGTTACATTGCCAGTAGCGATAATATTGCGATTATAAACAAGAGTATTATTTACATCATTTACATCTATTCTAAACACTTCCATACCATCCCCTGAATTAGGTCCGTATTTCCATAGGGCAAAATTTTTTGCTATGAGGCCATTAGCACTTACCTCTGGACTATAAAATGTAAAATGAACTCCATTAGGAGCATTTGTGGATATAACACCCGAATATGAATCAATATCTAATGCTGTCTTTGCAATAAATCTATCCATACAAGTAGCTAGTCCTGTTACTTGCATTTTTCCATATACATCCATTGTGTAAGCAGGTGTCGCTGTATTGATTCCTACACGGCCTTCAGATGTTACTGTAAGGGCTTCAATTATCGTATCAGGTGGAGAGCTACCTATGGTCCAACCTGTATACCCAACATTTGCTCGAGAAATGTGAAAAACACACCCACCCGATGATAATAAACGCACACGATCCTCTATATTATCTCCTTTAAATATGAGAAGCTCAGATTTTTCTGTTCCTGTAGCATATACACGTTCTCCAATGACACTATGATTATTGGTCCCTACCCCATCTGTCGTTGTTCCATAAAACCGAATGAGATTGCTGAAGGAACTTGCTCCTACATAGAGGTCGCCGGCAATATTTACTGAGCCGTTCACATCAAGCGGAAACCGAGGACTGTTACAATTAATACCATTGCTTCCTGAAAGATTGATTCCTGTAGCTCCGCTGCCTCCACTTGTGGTCAATACCGGTGACCCATTTACAGTAATGTTACAGGCGCATATGATTTTTTCCCCCGCAAAAAAATTTCCAGAGATATAGGCTGACCCAACAACGTCCAAGGTATATTGGGGAGACTGCGTATTTACTCCTACACTATGACTGAGGCTATCAGTAAATAAAATGTTACTGATAACAATTTGATTGGATAGACGATGCATTTCTATGTGTGAACATTTTATTTAGAGGCTCTGTACGCTTTTAGAGTAGATATAGAGAATAGCATAGAAGCAATCGTAGACTGCTGTGATTTCATGCCTTCAATAAGAACCGCTGTTATATTCCCGTACGACACTGATTTGTATCCCTCATCTGTAGAGCTAGTATCTACTACTTCTGGAAGAACGGATTCTAAATGTTGTGCAATAAACCCCACGTTGCGAGTTTTTTCATCTTTTTTATTATAATAGACTCCTCGCATGTGTTGTATTTTTTCCAAGGAATCCTCAATCGTGATAATATTTGTTTTCTTGCGCAAGTCAGATCTTGCTGTTACATTACCTGTTGCGTATATATTACCAGTATAAGACATATTACCTGTTGTTTCAGGAATGCTAAAAATTACTGTGCCGGTTCCTGAGGTTGGTCCATATTTAATTAAATGAAAGACATTTGATTCAACACCTCCACCGGTTGTAGGTGAACATACAAACTGAAACTGAACTGGATTCGTTGGATGAAATGTATTTAAATATATGTCTCTTTTTACACTAGCAGCTCCATTAAAATAAGATACTCCAGACGCGTTAAATGTACCATTAACATCCAATTTATATGTAGACGAAGGGCTATTACAATTAATACCCACATTGCCTGAGCTATCAATCGTCAAAGCTTCATATGCAGCAGGGGGCGGTTCAGATCCCACAGGCCAGTTAGATGTACTTGGAGCAATATCTAGCTTGAATCCTCCTGCCGATAATATACGTATACGATCGGGGTTGTAAGCAGAATTTCCTATAGATCCCGCGTCATTTCCTTTGAAAAAGAGGAGCTCTGAATTGTTTGTCTGATACATGCGTTCAGCGATTGCCGTTGATAAATATCCTTCATCGTCGCCGGTCGTTCCTCTGAAACGAATGATATTACTGGAAGCATTTCCGCCTACGTATAAGTCGCCAGCGATATTCGCAGAGCCATTGACGTCCAGAGGATATCTGGGGGTATTACATCCTATACCGACGGACTGTGTAAAATTTGTTGAATCCCCTGTACCACCGGAAGTGATGACTTGCGCACCATTCACAAAGATGTTAGAGGCACACACGATGTTTGCTCCAGCGGTAATCGTACTGGTGGCACGCATATTTCCAATCACATCTAGATTGTATCGCGGTATGCTATTATTGATTCCTACACTGTTTGTGGCCTTATTCACAAAGAGTGTATTATTGATGGAAGTCATTTATTTATCGCGAGGTATTTTATTTTGGGTGTCTAGACGAGTTTAGGGTGTTCTACTATTAATAAACCATTGGAATCTGTCATATCCCACTTCTTTATAAATGGGTCATGTCTTTCAGCAATTACTTGCCAATCAATCATGGCTGTGGATTCAGGATTCTCACACGTTATAAAGAGCATGTGACTACTCACATATCCTTTTACACGATCAAACGTCTCGTTATTTTGTAAGAATGTCTGCGGATTTGTACACAAGGCGTCAAATGTTCCTGGGCTCATGGTACTATCGTTCGCAGTACATTCCTTTTCTATATCTATTTCTGCGTATCCATTGGATAATTGTTTTCTGTTACGATATATCAAATCGCACCTTGGACCTTCAATGACAGAATGGATTAAGATTGTACTTGGCACGACTGGATGATCTATGGTGAATGTGCTTGAACCTTTGGCTATGGAACCTGTAACTCTTACATTTCCAGAAATATCCAGAGGAATACCAGAAGCTTGTACAGTAGCATATCCTATAGAAACCGTTGGTGAAAAACCTGAACCCCATGTCCACGCACTATGCCCTGTACAGGTAATCGCACCGGCCAGCAGAGACTGAATACCAGTAACTCCACTAGAATCTATATTAAGAGCGGGAGTCTGAGGAACTCCACCAGTATTTATTCTTCTTATAATAAAATTACTGAGAGTTGCTCCATTCAAATGAGACTGGCCATAATACCATCCACTATTGCCATCAGTTCCACCCACAAAACAATCCTTTGAATATATACCTGTTTCTTGACCATAGCCAACACCACCTCCTTGTAATTGTATTAAACCGAATCCATTGCTACCACCCACATATAATCCTGGAACTGTTCCGTCTAGACCATTAACATGTAGATTCGCAGAAGGATTATTTGTATTGATTCCAAATCGTCCATTTGAAGTCATATAGTATCCATATTGACTTAATATACTATTATTAACTCTTGTTACACCAAACGTAGTAATATTCGCACTACCGACAACACCAGTTGTTGTAGTTTGTCCAGTAATCCAACCAGTATTACTAGGAGTTCCAGCATTCACTGGATCAAGATAAAAACTTAAAGTTTCAGAAGTGGTTCCTTGAGCTTGTATTAATCCAAACGCTGGATTGCCAGAAATATTTAATTTTCCATTCACATCCAGTCTATACGCAGGCAAATTACAATTTACTCCAATGGACGAAAACACGCCTTGTAAAGAATTCACATTTGTTACATTTGATAAATTGGTTAAACTGCTGACATATCCTGACTCTCCAAGGCCCCTTATACTAGATACAAACGTATTATTGATTAAAAGGTTCATCTGTGTTGTACTGACGTAGCCCACAGACCCCAGCCCTCTCACCGTGGAGTACAAAGAAGAAGCCGCCAATAGAGGAGAGCCATTGATAAAAATGTTAGAGGAAGCGTTGATTGTTCCATTTACATCCAGGGTATAAGAAGGCGCATTACAACCAATGCCCACTGTTCCGAAGGTACCCACGAGAGAGCTCACCAGTTCTATATTGATAGGAAGAGCGCTACCACCGCCCCCTCCTCCTGACCCTCCTGAACCGCCCGCAGCAGCCCCAGCAGGAAGACCGTTTATATACAAGGTACCGTTTATAAACGTGTCACCACTTACTGTGAGCGCATACAAAGGCCCCGTCAGTGTACGGCCATATCCAATGCCTAGACCGGCTGTGAATGAAGCCCCTGCCACATTACAACTTGACCAGTTTCTTCCATCGTCACTGTATAGTATAGGAGAAGTGCCAGTTCCAGTAGCTATAAATTTCGTGCCAGACCATACAACTCCAGAACCAGACCCAGAAAACGCCCCGCTCAAACTAGGAACCCAATTCATTCCATCCAAACTGATTTGGATATTCCCTGCCGCGCTGGAGTGCGATCCAGTAGCTACCCACAGAGAACCATTCCATGTAACACTTGTTCCGCCTACGCTGAATCCTCCTGTAAGTGCGTTATTCCATAATTGGCCACCAGAAGTACTGTATAAAATAGAATTCGCAGCAGTAGTGCCATATCCAACAGCTACCCACATATTTGATCCATTAAACGCGACTCCTCTGCCTCCACCAGAGTTACTAAAACCCCCACCACCCGTCGTATTTGACCACGTTATACCATCTCCACTGTATTTCTGATTAGCTGCCGTGCTTCCTCCACTACCCACCGCAATCCAGTAGGAACCACTCGTAGCTATTCCAAATCCGCCAGAAGAAAACCCTGTAGAACTCGCCGTCCACGAGGTGCCATTCGCAGAGCGCCAGATACTATTTGCAGCGTTACCATCTCCCACAGCTACCCACAGATTTGTCCCATTCCATACAACATCTTTGCCGACAGTAAATGTGGGACCTGTTACGGCAGTCCATGTATTTCCATTAGTACTGCTTATAATTGTATTTCCACCTGAGCCCACAGCTATCCATTGGTTGGAGCCATTCCACGCCACTCTGTTACCTTGTGTTGTAAATGTGGCCCCACTCGTAGCCGACCATACATAGCCATCAGAACTCTTGAGAATCTTGTCCGCTCCTGTGCCAACGGCGATCCACTGATATGCCGCCACATTACATCCGCTCACGTTCAGACAGCCATTTACATCTAAACTATACGCGGGCGTGTTACAGTTGATGCCCACATTACAGCTGAGTACAATGGCACCCCCAGCTCCTCCAGAAGTAACTACAGGATTCCCATTTACGTAGATGTTACATCTGGCAATTATGCTACCTTCCGCAAGAATGTTAGATGAGGCATGGATAATACCACCCACGTCCAGAGTATATGCGGGCGTGTTACAGTTTATGCCCACATTACAACTCAGCACAATACTGCCCCCAGCTCCTCCAGAAGTAATCACAGGACTTCCATTCATAATAATCGTTGACGCAGTGCGAATCACACCATCCGCTCCTATACTGAAAGCATTTGATATGAGAGCAGGAGGAGGATCCGAATCTATAGGCCAATTACATCCGTCAGGGGATATATCCACGACGAATCCGCCCGCAGTTAAAACACGCACGCGATCAGGACCCCATGTATTAGATTTAGCATTATCGCCCTTGAATAGGAGAAGTTCGGATTTAAATTCAGAAGGAGAATAAATGCGTTCACCAATAGCAGAGCAGGTAAATTTCTTATCGGGAAAATCGTTAAATCCATCCAAATTTGTACCAATAAAACGTAGAGTATTTGTTTCAGGACTCACGCCTATTAAGAAGTTAGAGGTAGGTACATAGTTACTTGAAAGACCGTTTCCAATTGTAACAACAGGTAGTCCATTCACAAAAATATTACAAGATACATTTACAATACCATTTACATCTAGAATAGATCTAGGAGAATTACAGCCGATTCCTACATAGCCGTTGGAAAATACCGTAAATGCCCGTATTACTGCAGAAGGCGGATTGCCATTGATAGGCCATACACCACCATTGGATGCGATATCTACCTGAAATCCTCCCGCAGCCAGAACACGCACATTATCGGATCCAGGGACACCCAAGGCATTATTTGCCTTGAATAGCAATAGTTCAGATGTATCATTACTGAATGATCTTTCAGCGATCACTGTCCTCGCATATTGATTCGCACCAAATGAATTATACGCGGTTGTCCCATAGAAGCGCAAAATATTCGTGGATAAACTATTTCCAATATATACATTGGACGAAAATAAGAATGTACTTTCTCCAAATGCTATGAGGCTCTGGGTAGAAAGTGTTGATAATGAGACAATGGGTGATGAAATGTATCGCGAAGAACCTAGGCCTTGTACTGTGGAGACTAGGCCTATAACTGGCGAACTCAAGAAAATCTGCCCAAGGCCTTGTACTGTAGAGACTAGGGAGGATGAGCTAATGTAAGAGGAAGATCCTAGGCCTTGGACTGTGGAGACTAGGGCAGTGGAGCTCACATACTGGGAAGACCCGAGGCCTTGGACAGTGGAGGCGAGTGCGTTACCATAAGAACTGACATACCCTGCTGTCCCTAGACCTTGGACCGTGGATACTAAGCCTGTCGAACTGATGTAAGAGGAGGTTCCTAGGCCTTGGACAGTGGAGGCTAGGGCCGTGGAGCTCACATACTGGGAAGACCCTAGGCCTTGGACAGTGGAGGCTAGGGCCGTGGAGCTCACATACTGGGAAGACCCTAGGCCTTGGACAGTGGAGGC
>Ga0114969_10001193_pt1 | contig 22153 bp, 23 predicted proteins | sample M_130807_MF_Meta_FD_87316 | JGI IMG/M metagenome (GOLD analysis project Ga0114969, IMG submission 87316) | Freshwater microbial communities from Lake Montjoie, Canada to study carbon cycling - M_130807_MF_MetaG | ecosystem: Environmental > Aquatic > Freshwater > Lake | place: Lake Montjoie...
GTAAATGACAAGTCTACCCGCACTCTAGTTTCTGACATGTTTTTTACCGCTTGCTTTTTCTCTTAATTTTTTATTTATTTCTAGCAATATTGCAGCTTCCTTTTTTTCCAAAGAAGCATACTCGGCAGAAGGGGGGCATTCATTACACCAGTGCCCAGATATCTTGCCAAACCTTTTATATCCACATAGGGTCATTTATGTTCCGCCTTTATATGCCTAGACAAGCTATCGCTTGCAAAGATTGCCCAACGAACCGCTATCAATTTATTACAAACAGGACAGATAGCAATTCTTTTATCTGTAGTCATTATTCCGCCTTCCATACTGGGATAAAGCCGTTATCGGTCTTAGTATACAATATAATGTTGTGTTTGAAAAGGGCTATCAGTTGTGCTCTAGAAGGAAGGTCTTTTGTATAGCCTAGATCTAATATATACTCGTGTAAATCTAAAATTTCAGACTCGCTAAACATAAACTTAGACCATTTAGACTCAAAGTTGCCTATAGGGTAAACTCTTTGTGGAGTCTTTATTTTATTCTTTAATATATATTCTTCTATTGTTACCCTATGTTTATCTAATAATACGCAAACTTCTTTTACGCTATATGCGTTTTGTTTGTGTTTATTTACTTCAGAGTAGGCATACAAGACTCTTCTTTTGTCTGGATAACACCAAGCAATCACTTCATCTCTAGCTTTAGACAACTTAATAATTTTATGAAGCTTGTTGTTTAAGAAGAAATAACGAAACTTTTTTGATGCAGCCTTTCTCTTTTTTCTAACCATTTTCCGAATTTACTCGTTTCTTTATTAATCATCCATCTTTTCCCACACATAATACAAAATAATTCTGCATGTAGTTTTTGTGAAAAGACTCTGTCAATGAATACTCTACCATTACATTTTTGACACCACATTATAAAGTAAAGATCTTTCCGTCAACAACGCAACTGTAGTCTGGGGAAACATGAATCATATTAATATGAGGATACTTTCCATTTTCAATATGAGCAATAGCAAATCCTTTTTGCCAGTCATGGTGTTGTGTGTATTTCATTCCTGGACCTTTTTCGTCACACATGTGTCCTATTTCATACCCACGGAGAGTCTCTCCCTTGCCTTTATTCCTTAATTCATAAGTAACTAAATGAGATGCAATCCTGTGAGAATGTCCTCTAATTAAAGATACTTGTAGGTCTTCCATGTCTTTTCTAACCGACCCTGTTACTGAAATTGAAATTCCATGATGAACGTGGATATCTCCAAAACGTTTCTTTGGCAATTCATTATAGTAAATATAATCGTAGCCTAATGAATCTAAACTCCATAAAGCTTCTGGAGTTACATGCTTGGCATATTCTGGAATTTTTTTATCTAGGTAATCAAAGATTCTAATGTCATGATTTCCTAATGCTGAAAATAATTGTGCGTCTGGTAGCATCTTTCTAGTTCTTGCATAAAATTCACGAGCACCGCTTGCTTCAAACTTCATATCCTTTAGCATTAATTCTAAATCATTTAGCACATCGTCATTCTTGTATGCTTTTAAAAATTCTGTTGGCTTCCCGTCTGTAAATCTACTATAACAAGCTTGATCATCTGTGTCTCCAAGGTAGTCTACAACATCTGGCTTAAACCATTTCATTACCTTAAACCAAAGCTCAATCATCTTATCGTCTTGATATGGGAACTGCTGATCTGAAGATAACATCCATTTTAAATCGTTAGACATTTAATCACCTTACATAATAAAAAAAGCCACTAAGTAGTGACCTTATGTTCTATAAAAGAATTGTAGCATATTGCCAGGTTCTGTCAACTACCTTACATCTCTTGATTTTCAATTGCTAACCAATTTACTGTTATGGTTAAACCAGCTTTTGTTGATATGGCATAAACTGCTGGTGCAGATGTTGCATTCTTTACCGCTAAAGTTATTTGTGCTCCGCCAATGCTGCCTCCACCTATAGTACAAAAAAATCTTGGAATGCCTTTAAATGATTGATTTATTGGTAGCGGGACTGATTCTGATGTGCCAACAACTGTAATAATATTAAGTTGTCCAGAAATTATTACTGGTGTAGTAGGAGCGCCTAGATCGTTTAAAGTAGTATTAGAAAGACTGCTTTTGTATACATCTGTTAAATTGGTTTGTAGGCTGTTTAATTTTGCAGCATCCAGGGGTTCGCCTTCATTAAAGGTAACCGTCTGATAAGTATTTGCCATTATAATTTTTCTCCTATATCGTGCATGTTTATTTCAGACTCACTTACCTCTATTATACTATATTTATTTAATCCGTACTTATCAAATGAGTCTGGGTCTACTATTTGCCTACGTTTATTTTGTGATATCAGATAGATTTTAGAGTCTGCAATATTTTTTATTAAGCTGCCATCCCTAAATCCCAGTTTCCCAGCAATTTTAATTGCCGAGACTGCCTCGTCTGTAGCGTTTACTGTCGTAAATGACCAAGATTTTACGGCACGATCAGAAATGATCTTAAACCTTTTATTATCTTTAATCCAGTATACCCCCGAATTAGTTTTAACTGCAAGTCCCGAAGGGATTGCCGTTGGACTACTTACTAAGGCTGTCTGAGTACTCTTGAATAGATTCTTCATGTTCCTTCTTTTTGTCCATAAGTTGAGTAATTTCTGCCCGTAAAATTGCAATTTGAGTTTCATAGTTTGACACTATTTCTCCAATACGTTGTTGTAGAGCAGTAATTACTAATTCTGCTTTTTCCATTTTATACGCCCATCTACTTATCTAGGAATTTTATTTAGTTCTACTGTTAGTGCTGTTATTTTTGCTACTACATCATCAATGTCTGTCTCAATTGGTGTAATATTGTCCTGCTCAGGATCTAGTTTAGCATTTTCTTCTATTAAAGAAAGTTCAAGATTAAACTTATTAAGCTCTAAGTTTTTAATATGTTGAGACACTATTGCAAGTTTTTCTTCATTAGTTATCATAATTTTGTTATACCTCCTTTATCCTTATATATTATATCATTTAGCCCTGATTAGTCAAGGCTGACTGCCAAGTACCGCCTATTTCTCTTAAGGCTTCTAACAGAGCATTCTTTTGAGCGTTACAATCTGCCAGCTCATTTTCCAAAGAATATTTATCCTTAAACTCTTCGGCATGGTCAATAAATGATTGTATTATAATCTCTAGCGTGTCAAGCTTATGCACTATAATGTTTATCTTTTCTTCATTTGTTATCATATATTCTCCTATGTGTATGTTGAAGCACTTGGTACCCATGCTCCGTATAATGAAACCCCAGCGCTGTTTCCTGCCCTTACCTGAATTCTTGCATAGTTATTTGGATATGAGTACCCTTGAGAAGACCCAAGTTGAAGGGATGTTCCATATACAATTGTGTTATAAGGTCCAAGTCGACTTGTACCAGAAGAACTTCTCGCTGTGTAATTTAATACTTCATAGTAAGTTGCACCAGATACCGCACTCCAGTTTACGGATCCGCTTCCACTTAGGCTAACACCAGTTGGCGTTGATGGTATTGATACTGGACTATATCCACATTGACCATTTACTTGAGAAAATGATCCATAAGTTCTAACTGTTGTAGGCCCACAAGTACCATAATCGTATTCGCCATACCAATTGCCGTTATACAATACTTGTCTTCTTTGATTATATTGAAGGTCAGTATATGCATAGCTATAATCACCATAACAAATGTAACCGCTACTCGAATAAGTAGGATTTCCATACGTCTCACAAGAGCCATAGGTCACAGTTTGAACAACGGGAGGGGTATAAGAAATAGATTGTTCAACGTAACTTCCTGTGTTAAATCCATTACCATCAAGTCCCTGATTATAAACTCTTAGAGTAATAGATACCGAAGAACCCGAATAAACTTGAAAGTTGTTCCCAGATCCGTGAGAAGAAGAGCGAGTTGTTTCAGTTGTTCCATAGTCTCCATAGTTAGCAACACCTGTCTGTAATACGTTTAAATAATATGATGCCTGATTAGTTGATGACCAACTGACTGTAACTGTAACTAACTGTACAGAAGAAGTAGTTGGTGCGGATGCGGATAGACTTGTAATAGTTGGCGATGGAATAGCAACTATTGGTGGAGTATATGTAATTGATTGTTCAACGTAACTACCTGTTGGAAATCCGCTACCATCTAGTGATCCATTATAAACTCTTAATGTAATTGTAGCCGAAGAACCTGCATAAACCTGAAAGTTGCTATTAGACCCGTGAGAAAAATAACTACTTGTTTCAGTAGTGCCGTAGTCTAAGTAGTTAGCAACACCTGTCTGTAATACGTTTAAAAAATATGATGCCTGATTTGTAGACGCCCAATTTACGGTAATTGTAACTAGTTGCACAGCAGGACTGTTAGGAGCTGACGCAGATAAACTTGTAATAGTTGATGCAGCTGCCACTACGTGACTTACTGTGCCTGAAGTTGATGTTGTAGTATTACCATATGTAGAACTTACCGATACGGTAAACCTATAATAATTAGTAGCTCCAGATTGATAATCTCCCTGGGTAAGCACATGTGTTTTTGTATTAGAAGAACCACTTGATGGATTTGTAATAGATCCAGAACTAATTGTAGACCAATTTGAATTGTCTACTGATGTTTGAAAAGCATAATTACCACTACTAAAATAGGTCCAATGATAATTTGTACCAGTTAAAGTTATTGTGCTAGTTCCAGATTTACTGATTGTTACTGCAGATTGTATAAATGGGGCGGCACCCGATGTAATTAAAGATCTCCATACACCATTTACTTTTAAAAATGCTAAACCTATTTGTCTCCATACGCCATTTACTTTTAAATGAATAGACTGTATCTGCCGCCAAGTACCAGAACTTTTTAACAAAATTGGCATTTAGTATCCTATATTGTATAAACTAATAATACTGAACCGTTTCCAGCATCTGGGTACATTGATCCAGCTTGATAATTTCCATCTGATACGGTATACATATTTCTCAATCCTCCAGAGCGATATGCATTTATTGAAGAAGCTTCTGAATATATTGAACCAGTTCCAGAAATTTGTGCATTTTTTGCAACCTCTGCTTGTCTCTCTGTAACTCCCGCTCCTGCCCCTTGTCCTAAAAATAATCTTCCTGGGTCAGACGCAGTAGCAACATCTGAGACGGAAATTATATTTCCGCTTCCATCGTATACCCTAAAACCTGAACCACTCTCTGACCATATTTGGTAATTACCCATTTTAATTTTTCCTATATTTCCCATATCAATTAGCGCATTACCAGATGCTGTTATTCCATCATTACCTATTACCCAGTTTATACCGCTTGATCCAAAATATCCACTAGTTGCTTGTACCTGTCCCTTTAAAGTTAAATTACCACCACTAATTTGAAAATTACCAACTGTCGTACCACCGTCTGGAGAACTATATATATTACCAGAGGGTTCAATTATAATTGCACTTCCAGTTGCAGATCCAAATCTTGCTTTACCTGCATTATCTAATCTAAAAGTTGAATTGCCAGAACTTGCTCCATTTTGAATTGCATCAGCTGCGATTAATATCCCACCAATATTTCCGCTACTAGCTTTTATTAAACCAGTTAAGTCTACATCTATTGCTGTTAATATTCCACTTGAGTTAACTGCAAATTTTCCAGAAGAAGTTGATATTGATGTTGCCGCAAGTGAGCCCGATAGGGATAACGCACCCGAAGATAAATCAAATCCTAATGTTTCAGTTGATCCGCTTGAATATGCAGTAAGTCCTTTTTTAACCGTGTACCCATTATCTGTAAAATTAGTTACAGCGCTTAATTCTATTCTAGCACCGCCAGCAATTCCTGTTCTTAGCCATGAAGTAAATGCACCGTTACCAGCTACAAGATTTTCAATAGATATTACCCCGCTTGCAAGATCTACATAGTTTGCTTGTGTTGGAGCAACTGAGGATGAATTTATTCTTGTATATGTTGTTGGAGACCCGTACTTTACATTGCTTTTATTAACAGATACATAGTAAAAAAATATTGTTGCTGTATACGCAGCAGCGTTGCTGCCTAGAGAGAGGGCCTGTCTTAAATTATCTAATCCAATATTTATTTTATTTGGTGCGTCATTTACGGTTAAACTTCCAACTAAATTTGTATCTGTTATTCCAGATGTTGCTGTTGCCCCCAAATTTGATGACACTGCATAGATATCAATTGATTTAAAACCAGTAAATGTAGATACAGAATAAGCTCCAGTCCAGTTTATAGAAACTGAAAATGGTGCTGAAACTGCAGTTAGCCCAGCAGGTAGTGCTGGTGTCTGGATAACTTCTCCTACGGCAGTAACTGAAACAGTTCTGGCTGTACTAAAAAATGAAGCAGATCCATTAACAGTATAGGCCTTTAGTTGTATGACATAGCTGCCAGGGGTTGCAGCAAATGTTTGAGTTCCTGCAACTTTAAATGATCCAGCAGGTTTTGTGCCATCTCCAAATGATTGATTAGCAATATGAATATCAACTCTATCTATATTTGTTAAAGGTTGCGATGCGGCATTGTTTCCGTTCCAGGTTACTTTAATAAAGCCAGGTTCTCCAGATACGTCCGATGAACCTAAATATGGTTCACCTGGAACTGTTGGTCCAGGTGTTGTGATTACTTTTGTTGCACCCCATGGCCCAAATGTTCCATCATTATATTTCCATCTAAATTGTAATGGGTAGCTTTCATTCATATTTAAATCAGTTATTGTCACATTAAAATAATTATTGTTATCTAATGACGTAGAGTTATCTTTTAATAAATCTTGATATACGGCCATTTATGCAAATCCTAGATCTAATCTATATTCTACGTCTACCGATCTGCCAGAAGCCTTAATCAAAGGACTAGATAAAACTGATCTACTTATTAATCCAAAGACTGGGTCAAATGTATCTTCGTCGTTTATTCTTAATCCGTCCATCCCAACTGAGGTGGTGTTGCCAGATGTAGGGGTAACAGTAATTGCAGTTTTAATAATATTAGACTTATCTGGGGTTCCGACTATGCCGCTAAATACAGTGCTTAATAATATTGAAGAAGTAATTTTATATCCAGTGCCTCCTTCTGGAGTAATTGTAATTGAATAATAATCAGAGTCTGAACTATAAAATCTTAAAATTATATTTTGTAAATTTGCGTCTAATTTATTGTAGGCCAATCTAATGCTATCGTTAACACTATATCCAGATAAATCTATTGGATTATAATTAAAATATTGTTGAGCAGCACTTCCCAATGAAGTAAACAACAATACGTTTTCTCCTACTTGAGCGCCAGTTACCGAGTAGCTTGGATTTGATAGGCTTGATGTTGACCAGTCTAAAGAGTCTGAAAAACTTGATAAAAATTTATCTTCATAATTATTAATTGATGATCTTGTTGAAGGATATATTCCTATTTCTTTAATTTGTCCAGCAACATCCTGTGGGATTGTTGCCTTATAAACTACAGAATAAAGGAAGGCTGTTCCTCCAGATACATATGCCGCAGTAGTAGTTCCAGCAACAGTAAAAGAACTTGAAGTGGCAGATGTAATTACAGCAGCAGATGAGTTATATCCCGACGGAGTCATCCCAGAAATTTTAATTGTTTGTCCTGCACTAAAAGTATTTGAAGCCGTGTAAGTAAGCACTGATCCGTTTCCAGAGACGGTTGTTATAGTTGCCGTCTGTATTTCTGTGCTACCTAATGACACTGGTACTCTATAAAATTCAAATCCTAGTCTGGTGTCTAAATCTGTAGCCGCCGTTGAATCTATTCCAAAGCACATGTCTTTCCCTGCATACTGAATATTGCCAGCTATGTGATTAGCTATAAATCTTTTTCCAAATCTTGTTATAATATTTGGAGAACGAAATATTTCTTTATTATCTTGATAAAATACATATGTACCTTTAATCATGTTATGCACTAGGATTATATATCCTAGCATCCACCCCCGCTACATTATTTTTATTATTACTTGAATTTCTTATTTTTAATACTGCTTTTACTTTTTCCTCTTTTGTCACAGCATCGTAATACTTTGTAAAATTTACGCTTTCAATATCTGTAAATTCTGGAACATCTTGAATTTTTGCTCCAGTCAACTCTTCTATAATTTCATTGTTGAGCTTAGTTGGCTCTCCATTATCTGGTAATGCGGATCCATATGGGTTGCCAGATTGATATTTTGAATAATTAAGTTTTGTGCCGCTAACAGTTAAATATGAATTTGGGTTTAAAAATACAGTATCTGGATGACCTTCTGGAAGGATTAACGGATTGCCATCGGTAATGTCTTTTTTATCTAATCTATTTTTGGCAGTTGTCATATTTTTATTATACCATTTTGCATTCTATAAAGAACGACAAGCAATGGTTGTCTCCAATCCATCTGAAAATTCCTGATTTACGTTTGTGACTATTAAATTTTCCGTGCCTGCAAGTCCAGCATAGGTATGCTTTACAGTGACTATATCCCCTACAGAAATTAAGGGGTTTCCAAAAACTTTAAGGTCTACTGTTTTTCCTCTATTTACCGCTTTTGATTTAATCCATTCTGCAAGCAATTTGACGTCGTTATTATTTTGAAGCCAAGTTGATTTAAAAGCCAAAGGCTCTACATTTGAAGATCCAACTGCTAGCTCAGTCTCATACTCTAGTTCGCCAGAATCTCCTAAATCATTCCCAATTAGGTAAAAAGAGTTTCCAATATCATCTGCTAATGGAACTATGGTAGATGAATTATTTAAAACATAAGCACTTGCATCAAAATTTGACACTGTTTGACCCAATATGGATACCCCAGTATTTGCTCCAATGCCCCAAGATACTGGAAAAGATGGCCTGTTATTATATTTAACTTTTATTTTATAAATTTCTCTTACCACTGTTCCAAATTCATCTATTGAACTTGCTTTATCAACCGCCTCATCTGCTGATAATTTATCCGTGTATACTAAATCTCCAAAAGTATTGTTAATTAAATCATTGCTAAATCTACCTTTATATATATTAAGAACATATTCTGATTCGTCATATTGTTTGTCGCTAATACTTTTTGCATATACATAATCATATGCAACAGTTCCTCTACTACAAATTAAAGCCACCTTATTTGTAGATTGTAAAATTTTAATAATTCCCAAACTGCCTTTAGTAGTATTTTTAGTATTAATATCCTCTGCTGTTATTTTGTATCCATTAACGTATGCAGTAATTATAACCTTTTGAGCAATTGTTTTTACTTTAATATCAATATCATATTGTTTGCCGCCATAGATTCCTTCTATTGTGGATTTAGTTCTTGTCCCAATTTCTTTTAAAAGTATAATGTTCCCATTATAAAATTTAACAATTTGAACTGATTTTGCATTATTACTTGCAGCCGATGTTGTAGTTTGTATAATTAAATAATATCCATTTCCAGATAAAGGATCTATAAAAAATCCAATTCCTCCAGCAGCGTTTGTAACCTCAATAGAGTTTTGCATAAAAATACTAGAACCAAAGCTGTAATAATTTTCACCAATTACAGATGGGACTAGTTCGTTATTAGTAGAGCCCGCTAAAGACACATTAGAATAAGACGCATTGTTAATTGATAAAAATTGCCTATAATCTATTTTATATTTATTTAACTTAAAGTCAGACTCTGTATTAGAAAGTTTTAAATATGATTTTTTTGTAGATGTTGTGCTTGCTGATGAGTCAAGTTTAGTTTGAATTAATCCTCCAGTTAATTTGTCTATTTCTGGATGAGCGGCAAAGTAGGCGTCTGCTTCTGCTTGTAACCTAGCGGATGCTGCATTTTCTGGTAAGCCTAAATCTAATTTACCAGTATTGCCACCAGCCTGTCCAAACGGAGTGCCAGTTGGGGATGCTGAATAAGTGGCTAATGTTAAATAAGTGCTTGAAGTACCAGAGGTTCCCGATCCAGAAACTGCAATTTCAAATTTATAATCTCCCCCAGGGACTAAACCAGTAATAGGACTAAATGAATTTGTAGAAGTTGTTTGACTGTTAACTACGTTATATGATGGGTAAGAATACAAAGACCACGTAAGCACATAGTTATTTGGAGTATAGTTCATATTGATAATGCTAAGAGTCACTTGTACTGAGGTGGCAGACAATTGTTGAACGCTTGCAGTACTAAACCCGCTACCGTATTCTCTGTCTGGTGGAATCATTATTTTACCGTAACCATAATCTCAGACCAATCGCTTAGCATGCTTGTTGCACTTTCTGATGAACTGTGAGATGCTGCTGTTGTATTCATTGCCCCTCTAGTTTTAATTCTATATTTACCAGTCGGTCTAAAGTATGCAGTATTTGTTGGATTATCTATGTCTGAATAACCTGGTTTAGAAAGAGTTTTATATTTATTTATATCTGAAGACGATGTTATCCAAACTGGCGTGTACCCGTTTCCATTAATTGGATAATATTGATATTCAATTGCATCAAATTCTAATATTTCTGAGTCTATTAAAAAAAAGCCATTAAAATTAAATGAGGATTGAAATCTACTAACTTCATCAATTGTAGTAAAATCTAGCGATATTTCTGTAGCTGCTGCATCTATTTGATTGCTTAATCCACCAGCCATTAAAAAACTTGGTTGAGATTGCCATAGCGGCGCAGATGTTCCAGTGTACCTTGAAGATACTGGAGTTGACCAAAACACTTTAACCTTATTTGACGAAGGAATTTCTTTTTGAGAAAATTCTTGTATGTTGGCTAGCCTGCTGGTTGCTGAATCATTTTCATGATAGAAATTCCAGTTTATTGTTCTGCCTGACGTGTTATACATGTAGTCTCTACTATAAAACTGAAGAATATTATTTTCGTCTACAACGGCATTCATTTGTATATCTCTACATAATTCTTGAATATTCTCCCATATTGTTTTAGAGCCGTCTGTCCAAAAATAATCAATTAGGGGAACTGAGGTTTCAGTACTGTGCAAATTAAAATTATAATTTGTAAACCCTATTGAATCTAGCAATCTTCTTAAAATAGCAGTTACTGGATAAGATTCACAAAGAATATCTGGAGCAATTGTATCCATTAAATATTTTGAACTGTCTAAAGCGGTTGCGGCAACTTGTCCGTAGCTAGATATTGACCAATCATTAACAAAAAATACGCCTTGCTCAACTCTATCGTACACGTCTGATCCACTAGTTATTGCTCCACTAGAATGAAATACTTTAAGATACGGACGCAACTCTATGTTTTTAAACATATATGTTTTTGCAGAACTAATGCTTGTTAAAGATGTATCGTATGAAATATATTTTAAATCGGTCTGATCATAATTAGAAAAGTTTATAGATAAACTATTTGCAGTTATTGTTCCTACTGGAAGGATATCATCTTTATTGGCAGATGACTCTTTGCTTATAGAAAATGATTCTATGTCTGATGATAAGTCTTTTACCCATCTAGCAGATACCTCTATCACCCCGACTATTTTATCCCCCATAGGATTTACTGCTGTAAGGTTAATTGATTTAATACTAATTGGAGACGGGTATGATATTGGCTCTGTCCAGGCACTTGTGCTCCAAGAAGAACCGTTATAATAAAGAAATGCATTACCGCTTGCTGGCGGAGAATACGGACCAACAACCGTTGTAGTATTATCTGATTTAGTTATAGTAATTGTATATGTGCTTGGAAGCGCATGATATTTTTCAAAAGACACCACAATTTTATTTGTTAATGCATACTTAGTTCCTGATGGAGCATAGTTAACCGTCAGATTAACATTTTGATTTTTAGGAGTTACCCAGTATTTATACGCTGTAGTTGTTCCTGGATAATATATTCTTGGCTGAGAATTAGGATAAGAAATTTGTCTATAACTAGAAAAACTATTTAAAGATGTATCATTTGGCAATAACACAAAATATTTAATTCCTGAATTTATTGGTCTAAATGGCTTTATAATTGAATCAATTGGGAATAATTTTTTGAATAAATTAAACCTGCCATCTCCATCTTTTTGATACAATGACTCCAAGCTATTGTCATATGATGATGTTGTTAAGTCTAGCATTGTGTTCATGTTATATTCTACAACACAGCCGCTTTCTATTTTAACGCTTGTGTTTTGATAGAAAATATCCTTTAAAGGAGTTGACGCAGTTATCATTAAACTTCATCCATAGAAAGAGAGACGTTCCAAAACTCCTGTGCTGTATCGCCTGAAACCTGCTTAACGTTTCTTTTTACAAGTTCAAATGAGCAGGAATTAAATACCATTGTTAGGTTTTGCGTTGTTCCACCATATGATAAGGCAACATCAAATGAGCTTTTTCCAGATAATGCTCCAGAGGCTTTGACTGCTGCCCCATCATAAAATGCTTTAAGATCCATTGCCCCATATCCGCCGTCTACCGTAAATGTAGAAAATGATGGCAGCATGTTCCATGTTACGCTTATAGATTTTTTATCTGCAATAAAGAACTTACGAAGAGTTCCGTTTGCCATTCTTTGTTGTTTTTCAATTCTATTATGTTCAATAGAAACTGGTTGACGATTGTGCTCGGATAGCTTTAATGTAGTATTTAAATATATTAATGATCCTACGGGTAAAGTAATAAATGCCATTATCTAACCCCCATCTTAGTATTCATTTCTTTAGTAGCTTGCGCAACTTTTCTTAAAACTGCATCAGCTATTTGGTTTGCATCTTGCCCCTCTGCAGCATTGACTATTGAAGAAAAATTAAACACCCCACCCGTTGTATTATTTTGATTATTTTTTAATGAATTAATATATGGCTCTTGGTAAACGCCTTCTGTTCCAGCTTTTAATATAGCAGATACTTCTTTTCCGTATGGGCCAGGAACTGGTCCGTTTAAATTATGTAATTTAGGAACTGTTGGGGCGTTATAACTAAAATAACTTCCTGGAGAATATTCTGGTTTTTTTGAGTAAGTAGTAGTTTTTGGAGCAACAGGGGTTCTTGCTCCACCATACTGTCCTGTATATCCTGCTTTTGGTGTTTCTCCAGCAATTGCTTCCCCATTAAGTGTTGCTGACTTTACAGTAATAACAGCCGTGTCTGCATCAATATTTGTCAACAAATCTTTATATCTTCCAGCAATTTCTTGGGCCATTTCAGTGCTTGATTTTTGTCTTGGGCCATCAAATTTGTTTGGCATTTTGATTCCAGATTCTTGAGCATCTTTTAGAAATCTTGCCGCTTCTCCTTCTACGCTTTTATTTTTGTTGTTTGGATTATTTATAAATGTATAAAAATTAGTTAAAGACTGAATAAATCCAGACATTTGTGTTTTATATTTTTCTATATCTGTTGAAAGTTTTTGTAACCCATTTCCAGCTGATGCTGCTGAGTCTGAAAGTTTTTGATTAACATCTGAAAGCCTTTTAAGTTCATCTTCTAAAGGCTTAAGATCTAATTTTTCTTTTTCATCAATTGCCCTTGTTGCCTCAGTAACTTGTTGTTGTTTATTTAAAGACTGAAGATCTAATTGAGCCTGAGCCGCCGTTGACATATCTCCAGCAGCTAAAGCATTCTGGTATTCTAATTGTTTTTTCTTAATTTGAATTAAGAAGTCTTCGTCTTGTTGTTGTTGAGATAATGCTTTACGTCTTGCATCAGCTTCTTCTTTAATCTTTTTAATTTTTTCATTAATTGCTTCTGTGGCTTTTCGTGAATCAACTTGCTGTTGAACACTAGCTCCTTCAGATGCTAACTGTAATTTTTTATATTGTGCTTGCGCATCTTTTAATTTTTGAGATAATCCAAATAACGGGCCACCTTGAGAAGTAGAATATGTTGTAACTTTAGACTCAATTGCAGCTCTCATTGAAAACAGGCGATCTGCCGCTTCTGCACCCATTGATAGGTCTCCAGTATAGCCTTGAGCTTGAAGTCTTAATTTTTGATAAGTGCTTAAAGCTGTATCTTGCAAAGAAAGGAATTTGCTTGCTTCTTTATTTTGATCAATTATAGTATCTAATAGACCTTGAGAAATATTTCCTTGTGTAGAAACCTTTGCTTTTATTGCATCAAGAACTTGAATCTCTGCTTGAGATCTAGATATTACTTCAGTTTTTCCAGTTTTATCCGCTTCAGATTTCTTTTGACTAAGAGCAATTGCTTCTTCTACGGCTTTGTTTGCTGCTTCTAGAGATGTTGTTAAAGCCAATCCTTGAGCCTCTGTGCTTTCCCTATCGTTAGTTACTTGAAGGAATACTTGAAAAGCCTCTATTGCTGCGGATATCCCGTCTTTAATGTTATTGAATCCAAAACTTCCCACTGTTGAAGATCCCGCTAGGGCAAACTTGTTAGACAAAGCAAAAGCAGCATATATTTTTTTAGCAGCGTCGTCTGCAGAAGCGCCAGCCGCAATCATCTGAGCCTTTAGTCTTTCTGCATAATCTTTTAAATCTGTTTCTTTCATTCTGTTAATTGCTTCAATAGAGCTGCTCATGCTGACTTTGACTTCTTCTTTTAATTTTTTGTATTCTTCAATAGTCATTTTAATTGGAACTCCCGCAGAGTTCATGCTATCGTAAAGCATTTTGTTTCTTTCGATAGTAGCATTTATTGTACTAATAGAATCTTTAATGCTTGAGTTATAATCTTTTACTTTTAGTCCCGCTTTTTCTGCGGCCTCGGCGGTAAGACCAAAAGTAGAATTATTTAGTTCAACTCCTTTTTGATAATTTTTAAATGCGTTATATCCAACCATTAAAGCAGTTGTTCCAGCAGCTAGTACAATATTTGTTTTGGTTATTCCGCCTACAATCATCATAAGAGATTTAGAAAGTTTAGATCCTTGTGCTGCTGAATTTGCTAAAGATAATGAAAATTTATTGTTTGCTGTATACGCTGTGTTTAATTTACTTGCATATTTTTCATAGGCCTCATCAGAGCCTGGGGCAGTTCTGCCTGCTCCCATTCCTCCCATAAGCATTGAAGGAAGCATTGATCCAATAAATCCTCCAGCCATTCCTCCACCTGAACCACCAAGTTGAGTTCCTATTGATTGTCCCCCCATGTATCCAAGCATTGGTAAAGCCATTTGTCCAAGCATTCCGCCTACCATTCCACCACGAGCATATCCTGGAACCATTCCGCCATCATTCATCCCAATAATTCCACCACGATTAACTTTTTGATAAGTATGATAACCAGAACCAGCTAATGGATTACGTATAGATGATAATACTGCTCTAATTAAATTAATAGAACTTGCTTGTCTTGATTTTGATCCAGAGAAACTTGAACCAGAAAATGAACCTAAAACTCCTGCTGGAATTCCTTTAGTTAATGGATTATTTCTTCCTTGAATTCCTGTCATTGCTCCAGTTTTTGGATCTATATTAACTGTTCCTAGTCCTACTTTTGATCTAGTTCCTCTTGCTCCATACGCAGTACCATATGAATGCCAAATTTTATTTAACTCTGGAGATAACTTGGGAACATATTTATTATTAAAATAATTTTCAAATGAATCTTTTGTTCCTCCTACAAATTGTTTATTTGCATTAGGTCCAGATAAATCATTCATCATTTCTGAAAATATTTTATTTAAATTTTGTTCTTCTCCAGACAGTCCCATTTGATTTGCTATTAATGTTAATGGTTCTAATGGATGTCTGCCTGAACGTAATCCAGTTGCAAATTGATTCCATATTTGCATTCCGTTCATTCCAGGCCTGTTAGATCTTAATTCTTGATTCATTGTATCTGTCATCCAAATTGGAATTCCTTGTGCTACATAAGATACGCTTCTAGTTCCTCTTGCTAATTGTGATATGTCTAAATTATTAGGAGATAATTGTGCTCCAGCATGACCTCTTTGGAATCGTATGGGACCACTTGCTCCTGCATTAAATCCTGGACCAGAACTTCCTGCTCCATTTATTGCTTGAAGCAATGGAAGATTTGCAGCAGTGGCTTTTTTATTTATAACAAATTCTCCAGGGGTAAGCATTGCTGGAACGGTATCTGTGTTTCCAGATCCTCCAACACTTCCTCCATCTGCCATCTTTTTAGGAATCGTTGTTTCCATGCTGTATCCAGCACCATATGTTTTTACGCCTAATCTTGCAGCAATAGTGCTGAGTAAACCTCTAGTTCTTCCTGGCCTACTTAATTCCTTAAAGTTTGATTTTCCATCTGGACCTACAACTGCTTGATTTAATAACGGTACGCCTGTAAGGTTTATATTTCTTCCTTGAGTTGCTGCCACTTGGGTTGCAGCCTGACCCATCATTGCTTCTATTTCAAAGTTGAGTGCTCTTATTCTAATCATTGCTTGATCTACACTCATTTTACCAGCTTGTAATTGTGCAACAATTGCTTGAGATTTAGTAGCGGCAAGTGCTGTTAATCTTGTCATTTCTGGTAGTAAAGCCTGATAAGATGTAGATAGTTCATGAGTAATTAATCCTGTTTGAGCAACTTCAACTTTTAATAATTTAATTTCTGCTTGAGATTGCATCGCAAGTGCTCCAGTCATTGCATGCCATTTTGCTGCTTCAGCAGCTACTATGCCAGTAGATACTCCATTTATAGTTGTAAGACCTGGAATTTTAGGCATATCTTGATTCATATACATTTGAGGGTTGTTACTAATTCTTGCGTTTACTTTTTCAGATCCAGGAAGCACTCCAAATATTGTTTGATTTTGTTTTTGGACTGGACTCATTTGCCCAACAGGATTTATATGAGAGAAATCTCTTGTGTCTCTTTTCCCAGTCATTGGGTTATTTGGGTCTACTTGTCTTTGTCCGCCACCAGCCATTATTAAATTACCACCAGCAGTTCTAACTGCAGGATTTGTTGATGTTGCGGCCATAGAAGCTTTTTGCTGTAAGTTAGCATATGATAAAGCTAACTCATTTATAGATTGTTTTAATACTGCTGCGGCTTTAGCATCACTATAAAAAGTTGTTTCTACAAGAGCTCCTGCTTTTTGAGCAGCCAGTATTTCTGGAGTTAATAATTTCCAGCCTTCTCCGCCTTTGAATAATGATTTAAAGTGATAGGCTCCTTTAATAATATATCCAAAAAAGTTACCCAATACACCAGTCAACATAATTAGTGGTCCAGCTACTGCAGTTAACATACCAAAGAATCCAAGGGCTTGCTTAATTGGTCCAGGCAATTGCTGTACAAATTTAATTACTCCATCAACAAAATTAATTAAGTTAGAGTTAATGTTTAAAAATTGATCTCCTATACCAGCTAAATCTGCTCTTAATCCTTCTACTGCTCTGCGATATTTACCAGATGCTGATTCTGTTACTTGACCTAATTCTCTACCTGCTAAGGATGCAAGGTCTTGGGAACTAGCTTTCATTAAATCTAATACCTGTAATGTTTGGCTTCCTTGTTTTCCAAGGTTTTCAAATAACGCATTCATTCTAGCAAATTGGAACTTACCAAATAATTGCTCTAAAGCTTGTTGCTTTTGTAAAGGATTTAATGTTTCTAGCGCTGCTTGCAACTCTAACAATGTTGCTGTTGTATTGCCAGCATTTTTATTTACTATGTCTTCTAAGCTAATTCCAAGATCTTGAAACATTCCCTTTGCAACTTTAGTTGGGTTAATAAGAGATGCAAGTCCTGACTTTAAAGCGTTAGCACCTTCTGATGCATTAATTCCGCCTTCTCTCATTGCCGTTAAGTAAAGAGCTAAATCTTGTATGCTTCCTCCCAGTCCTTTAATAATAGGACCAGCTTTAGGAATTGCTTCTACTAAATCGTTTAGAGTAGTAGATGTCTGGTTTTCTACTGCGTTTAAAAAATTAATAGACTCTGTAAGCTGTTCTGTATTCTGTTTAAATGCAGATTGAATTGCTAATGTTGCTTTCATGGCATCTTGTTTATCAACTTCGCCAAGCACTGAAAGACGAGTAGTTTCTCTAAGAGATCCTAATAAGTCATCTCCTTGTTTACCAGTTGCGGCTATATCCGCTGCTAAAGACAAAGTATCTTTAAATGATGAGCCATAAGATTTAGATAAGTCTGATGCAGTCTTTGAAACTTCTGCTCTAATTTTTGCTAAATCCGCTGCGCTAGTTTGAGCAACCCCGCCATAAACTTTTGTTAAACGAACTAATTGTTCATCGGCTTGTTTGAAGGCATCTGCGCTAGCTTTACCAAATGCTACTAATGGAACAGTTAATCCTACTGTTAATTGACGACCAGCCCACTGTGTATTTTTACCCCAATTGATTAATTGTCCAGCACCCTGTTGAACAACCTTATTCATGATCTGTAATTCTTGTCTTGCTATAGCTGTTTTATTTTTTATCTCATCTAATCCTCTTGGAATATGAACATTATATTGCATTAAGCCTTCGGCATTTTTACCCAAAGGCTGCATGATTGCGTTCTGTAATTGAACTTGCTGTCTAGCTAAATCTCTTATTAATCCGCCACTTGTCTTTGCATGCTGTCCATAAACATTAAAAAACTTACTTAATTTCATTTGGCCTTTTTCAAGTTGATTGCCAAACTTATCTACATCAGAGGTTAGGCTGACAAAGCGTGTAGAGTACTGCCCAGTACTACGTAATGTTTCCGCAAATGAGCGGTTCATTACTCCTACTTGAGAAGCTAGTGTTTTGTTTGTTGCTATTAATTTATCTTGTAAAGAAGTTAAGGAGTAAGAAACCTTATGAAGATCTGCAATAAGGTTTGAGAAGTCGGACTTAGCGACTATATTGGTGACTATATTTTCATCAGCCATTTATATTATATTACTCCTTAACATATCCTAATCCTGCTCCGACTCCAAACCCTGCCTCTTTTGCTACCACGCCTTGTAGAGAAACTACATCTGACGCATTAGCATCTATTCCGAGACCCCTTAGTCTGACATCGTCAAAAGATGGACCTTCATTTTTATTGTCTTCTAAATCAACTCCCTGAAGCATAGCTAAGAACTTTCTTTTCTCTTCTTCAGTTTTTTGCATTGATTTAAAAGTTTGTATTAATTCTGGCATTGAAAGATTTTCTTCTAATTCGTTGTAATTTTTCCAATTACCTAAAAGAAAAACTTCTCCAAGCAAAGCGGCTAAATCGAGGTCTGTCCAGCCAGTACCGCTGCCGCTAGAAGGTTTGGGTCGTCCATCTTAATCCCACCACATACTTCAAGTATGCGATTGATTGTGGGGACGTCGAGTGCATCTTCTAATGCATCTCTATCTGCTACCAATTCTGGTAACTGCTTTTCTAGCGCAACTGCACAAGCATCAATCAAGATGGTTAGTGTTGCGTCTTCTGTTTTTGAGTCGGCAGTTTTTTGAATAGCCGCCATGAACTTTCTAAGCTCTTTAATTGTTAAAGGCTTTAACTTAACTTTAGCTCCATTTTGGAGCTCTATTTCTTCGATATTGTATATGGTTGTAGCCAATTTATATCCTCCTTGGATAGTCTTAAATATTGTATCAAAGGCATATTACTAATACAAATGGAAAACCCCCAGTTTCCTGGGGGTTATCATTAATAAATTGAATTTATTATACTACTAGTACACGGTCAATAATCTTGCCGTATTCTGAGCCAGAATAGTTAGCATCTGGTAGAAGACGGAAAGTCACTGGGAATGTAGTTGCAGTTGTACGTGCAAGAGAGTGCTGTGACTGTTGTACAGACAAAACACGACGTGCATAATATACACGCTCTGACGCTGTTGATGTTGCTGTTGGAGCTTGTCCAATTGCGATCAATTGACGCTCTGTTGGGGCTTGTCCAAGAGAACCTGCTGCTAGACCAAGTACTTGCTTGGTAGTTGTAGTTGTTCCTGTTACTGGTCCTAATGAGCTTGCGCTTTGTCCGAATACGGTTACAATGTTTTCTAAAGTACCTTCTGACATTTCTGTTGCAATCATAACTTCCATTGCAGACTTGAACAACTTAGCTGTATCAAGCAACTGATCAACAGTTACTGAATCAAATGTTGGGTTGTACGTAATTTGAAGACCATTGTTGGTAAAACCAACGTTGCGGTATCCAAAAAGTCCTGCGGTTTGAGTTACACCATTTAGTGTATCTGCGTATGATGCTCCTACTGCAAAAGCTGGAACTCCTACTGTAGTTGCACCTGATGCAATTACTGAACCTGCTTCTGCGTTAGCGATATAATCTGAATCGTTAATGTCAACATTTGACAAAAATAATGGAGATGCGCCAATTAAAATATTTTTAGCATTACCTACGGATTGTGCCATAATTTCTTTCCTCCTGTATTAAATATATATATATTTAAAAAATCTAAGCTGGCTAGGCTTTTCTTTCCTCAAGACAATAATAGTGCATTATTGGAAATAAGGCAAACTATAAGAACCTGCCTACGGGGTCGGTTATCCTTGAGTACTTTATCTCAATGACTACATCTGCCGACAAAAACCCTTTAATCTCCTCCGAAGGAGCTGTTGGAGATATCTCGGCAAGGACTGTGCTATAGAATTTAAACTTGTTAGACATAGTGGCAAAGCCATTTAGATCTGATGCTGAGTTGTCCATCCTTCTAAACTGGTCTGTCATAAAGTTCCTAATTTCATTAATCTCTGAAACATCTGTTGCGTATATAGTGAATAGAATCTGCTCACAGCATATTAGCCAATTGTCTTCATAGGACAATCCGATCTTATCGTATACTATATGCTTTTTGCCACTAAGGAATTGATTCATTTCTGCGGCTTGCTGGACTGGGATAATCGGAATAATTGTGCTTCCTACGTTATCGCTATAGTAATTGCTTTCAGTGAATATCCCTGCTGAGACAATTTTGCTCCACAAAAATTTTCTTAGTTCAAGCATGGCGTCTAGTTTATAGTCAGCTGTCATATCATTGAACCTCCAAATGCTGTTTCTACTGAAGCGTCCGCCATCATTTTAATTGAATTTGGGGCAAATGAATATTTTACCTTTTTGATTTCTCCAGGAATTTTCAAAGCCTTTGTCATAGATCTATTAAATACTTGTTGCATACCAGATCTTTTAATAGATTGATTAATTAATGTTCCGCTAAACCATCGGCTATAATATAAAGTAAATTGATTTTTTACCTTAGCCCCTCCTGGCCTTAAAACGGTCACTGAGGCCCCTTTGGGCATAAAGACTGTTCCAGTATCAGTTTCAAATACTAAGCGCTCTGCGGCCCTTGGAGCAATTATTACGGGCATCCCAGCTTCCATCACAGCAGCCTTATTTGCAAATACGTGTCTGCGACGTCCCTTTTTACCTGGAACTGAAGTTTTAGATTGTTTAAATTCATAATTAACCTTAAAAGAAATACCAGATCCGTCTATCATATTTATTTTAAATAGCCTTGCATCTTTTTGGCCAACCTTTTTCCACTCATATACGTGATGAAATGATTGTGATTTTATTCTGGCCTGAGCATCTATATACTCACCAAAATCTTTATTGATTTGAGTAAATATAACCTTTTTAAATTTATTTTTAAATGCAACACTTGTCTCTAATTTAGATATAACGCTAGCCTGATAATATATAGCCGCAGATATTTGTGCCACATTGCTGTCTTTTATAATTCCTTTATTTTTGCCACCATACATTAATCGCTCTAATCCAGATGCGGCTGTGATGAGCATAACTGAGTTATTCAATTTGTTGATTCTCCGACCTAGTTGCCGTAGAGTTGTAAGCAATGACTTTGCCAAACGGATCAACTATTGGGGTAGATCCAGTTATTTCAAATACGGTTGGGGTGTCTGATGGGTAATTTAATTCAGTCCAAATTGCATTACTATTCATGTCTCTAATGTTAGTTATTTTTTCTCTAAGGGTTATTCTTTCCTCAGTTCTAATTTCAATAAGTTGTTCATTTCTATATTTGTTACTAAAAGACTGTTTATCCATACTTCTACTAGAGGAAGAATTACTTATGTTTCCCTTTGCATGACAATCTACGGTTTTATAATATACCCATGATTTTACTATAGCACCCGTATTAGCATTTTGAGAGTCTATCTGCCTGTATACATCTAGTTTCATCGGCAGAAGCGATTGGACTAAGTCTATCATCAGATTACAATCATTCGATTAACTACGTATGGATTTAGTAGTTGATCGGCTTGAACATTCCCAGTCCCTTGGTA
>Ga0114969_10001194_pt1 | contig 22143 bp, 22 predicted proteins | sample M_130807_MF_Meta_FD_87316 | JGI IMG/M metagenome (GOLD analysis project Ga0114969, IMG submission 87316) | Freshwater microbial communities from Lake Montjoie, Canada to study carbon cycling - M_130807_MF_MetaG | ecosystem: Environmental > Aquatic > Freshwater > Lake | place: Lake Montjoie...
ATGGGAAATAAGGTTGATCATCCATGTTTAAGATTTTCGTTAAATTAGGATGGCCAGTAAATTCAATACCAAAGAAATCATACGTTTCTCTTTCCAACCAATTTGCGGTAGAGAAAAGGGAAGTAACACTTGGCACTTGAATTTTTGCTTCTGAAGTATATACTTTCAAACGTATACGTTGGTTTTTCACCATATCGTTTACTTGATACACTACACAGAACTCTTCTTCTTTAACGTTATCTGGATAATGAACACCACAGATAGATGTTAAGAATTGAAATTTATAGATTTCAAAATCATATAAAAAAGTCAACACCTCTAAAATGCTTTCTTTTTTAAATGTAAACGTTGGGAAATCAACAATTAATTCTTGTTTCACCAATGCATCACCGAATTTTTCGTGTAATGCTTTTCCAATAGATTCCGTTACGTTTTCCATATTATTCAATTCCGTAGGATGCTAATAATTCTTTATATTCAGCAGAACTTCTTCTACGAAGTGATTCTTTACCGACTAATTCTTGTACTTTCAAAATACCGTCAATCACTTGTTCTGGTCTTGGAGGACAACCTGGAACATATACATCCACAGGAATAATACGATCAATTCCTTGCAATACACTATAGGTATCAAATATACCTCCACTAGAAGCACACGCACCCATTGCTAATACCCATCGAGGTTCAGCCATTTGAAGGTAAACTTGCTTAACAACAGGGGCTAATTTTTTAGAAATTGTTCCCATAACCATTAATAAGTCAGCCTGACGCGGCGAAAAACTCAAACGTTCGGATCCAAAACGACCTAAATCATAGTGAGAAGCCATTGTAGCCATGAATTCAATTCCACAACAAGAAGTTGCAAAAGGTAAAGGCCACAAAGAATTTTTACGCGCTAAACCAACCACTTGGTCTAAAGATGTAGCAAAAAAACCTGTACCTTCAATACCTTCAGGAGCTTTGGTAATATTTACCTTTGATTCTATAATATCTTTATTTTCTGTACTCATAATCTAATTATTATCTTCCCATTTAAGAGCACCTTTCTTGATAACATAGAAAAAGCCTAATAAAAGAAGTCCTATAAATAAAAACATTTCTAATAATCCTGTTAATCCTAATGCTTTAAAGTTAACTGCCCAAGGATACATGAAAATCACCTCGACATCAAAAAGGACAAATAAAATAGCTGTTAAGAAATAACGAACGGAATAAGGAACACGTGCATTTCCTGAAGATTCAATCCCACATTCAAATGGATCTAATTTTTTCTTTGTTTTTCTTTTTGGACCTAAAAAATGTGTCGCAATAATGGTTGTAACCACGAATCCGAGCGCAACAGCAAGCTGAATTAAAATAGGAACATAACTAATTGGTGTTTCCATAAACGTGTAAATTTCAATTAATTTTTATATGTTTCTGAATGTCAAATAGTTGAAAACACTAGGGTTTAAAAGCATCTATTTACAATAAGTAACAAACTGCTAAATTATATAACTTTTAGTTTTTTTTAACATTTTAGGGAAGAAATATTGAGACAAAAGACTTATTCCATTTTGACTTGTAAATAAAGATTGCAATTATAAAATCCTTAATTTCGTTCCTCAAAACCCTAAAGCTTCATGAAGTTACTTCTTGCTTATTTGAAAAATTATAAATGGCTTGTTTTACTTGCGCTTTTTTTAGCCGCAATCAATCAAGTATTTTCACTTATTGACCCTTTATTTTTCAAACGCATTGTAGATGAATATGCAACGAATCCCCACAAACATGACAAAGCATATTATATTAAAGGTGTTGGAGGATTAATCTTATTATCGATGGGGGCAGCCATGGTTTCTCGTATTGCTAAAAACTTTCAAGATTATTTTGTCAACGTTATCACCCAAAAGTTAGGCGCTAAAATCTACTCGGATGGACTAAAACATTCGTTGGAATTGCCGTATCAAGTGTTTGAAGACCAGCGTAGTGGAGAAACATTAGGGAAATTACAAAAAGTTAGAACAGACGTAGAAAAATTAATTAATGCTTTTATTGGTATTTTATTTACCTCTTTAATTGGTGTCATCTTTGTGATGGTCTATGCGATTAGAATCCATTGGTTAATTGCACCCGTTTATTTTGCTGCAGTCCCGCTATTAGGATTTATAAGTTCTGTATTAAGTAAAAAAATCAAGGTAATTCAAAAGAAAATTGTTGGTGAGACTACTGCGCTAGCAGGATCAACGACAGAATCATTGCGCAATATCGAATTAGTGAAAAGTTTGGGATTGGCCGAACAAGAAATTAACCGATTAAATGACACTACTTTAAAAATTTTGGGGCTTGAATTAAAAAAAGTACGTTACATCCGTAGCATCAGTTTCATCCAAGGAACATTTGTAAACTTATTGAGAAGCAGTATACTATTTTTATTAATGTATTTGATTTTCGCAGATAACATGACCTTGGGAGAATTATTCTCGCTACAAATTTATTCCTTCTTTATTTTTGGTCCATTACAAGAATTGGGGAATATTATTAATATTTACCGAGAGGCGGAAGTATCCTTAGATAATTTTAAAACCATTTTAGACACACCTGTTGAGAAGAAACCAGATAATCCAACGCAAATTAATGGGATTGAGACTTTAGCTTTTAATGCAGTATCTTTTCAACACCAGAGTGCTACAACAAAAGCCTTAGAAAACATCAGTTTTTCAACAAAAAAAGGAGAAACTATTGCGTTTGTTGGTCCTTCCGGTGCTGGAAAAACCTCTTTAGTAAAATTATTAGTAGGATTATATCAGCCGCAAGAAGGAGAAATTTATTATAATAATTTTAAAAGTCACGAAATTGATTTAGACCAATTACGCGGTCAGATAGGATTTGTAACCCAAGATACCCAATTGTTTTCTGGAACAATCAAAGAAAATTTATTGTTTGTCGCGCCAAATGCGAGCGATGAAGCATGTATGAAAGCATTAGAACAAGCAGCTTGTCAATCACTTTTAGCAAGAGCAAATAAAGGACTTGATACCATGATTGGAGAAGGTGGGGTAAAAGTTTCCGGAGGGGAAAAACAAAGACTATCCATTGCACGATCTTTATTAAGAAATCCATCTTTATTGGTTTTTGACGAAGCAACATCCGCATTAGATTCCTTGACAGAAGAAGAAATCAGCAAAACAGTTCGCGATTTATCGGCAAAAAAATCGCATATTACGATATTAATTGCCCATCGATTAAGTACCATTATGCATGCTGATCGTATTTTTGTATTAGAAAAAGGGCAAATCACAGAAGCTGGAAAACACCTTGAATTACTTGAAGAAAAAGGATTGTATTATGCAATGTGGAGGCAACAAATAGGAGAAAGATAATCGAATAAAAAAAAGAATCATGTCAAAAATTCTTATAAAAAACATCAAAGGATTAGTTCAATACGGTGAAAACCTTCCTATCGCACGAATAGGTAAAGAAATGGAAGAACTACCAATTTTGGAAAACGCGTACCTTGCAATCGAAGACAATATTATTGTTGCCTATGGATTGATGGAAGAATGGGAAGGGATTACGGATTGGCGTAATGTGGAGGTGATCGATGCAGAAGGAAAATATGTTCTTCCCGGATTTTGTGATTCACATACACACATTGTATTTGCTAAAAGTCGCGAAGAAGAATTTGTGGATCGTATCAAAGGATTAACCTATGAAGAAATTGCATTAAAAGGTGGAGGGATATTAAACTCCGCAAGACGATTAGCAGAAAAATCCGAAGATGCTTTATATGAAGAAGCGCTATTGCGTGTGAAAAAAGTCATGGCAACTGGGACAGCTGCCATTGAAATAAAATCTGGTTACGGATTATCCGTGGAAGCGGAATTAAAGATGTTGCGTGTCATTAAACGTTTAAAAGAAAATCTTCCAATTACGGTGAAAGCAACTTTTTTAGGTGCGCACGCATTTCCAGCAGCATATAAGGAAAATCATCGCGGCTATATCGATTTGATTATTAACGAAATGTTACCTAAGATAGCCGAAGAAAAATTGGCGGACTACATTGATGTTTTCTGTGAACGCAATTATTTTTCTTTGGAAGAAATGGAAGAAATATTGTTGGCAGGAAAAAAATATGGCTTAATACCAAAAGTACATGTCAACCAATTTTCAGTGATGGGGGGAATTGCAAAGGCGATTAAATTAGGCGCATTATCGGTGGACCACTTGGAAGAAATTTCGGAAGAAGATATTGAGGCAATTAAACATTCGGAATGTATGCCTACATTACTGCCAAGTTGTTCACATTTCATTTCGATTCCATTTGGGAATGCGCGAAGATTAATTGAAGCAGGATTACCAATAGCTTTGGCTAGTGATTTTAATCCTGGTACCACACCAACAGGTAATTTACAAGTAGTTCTTTCTTTGGCTTGTATCAAAATGAAGTTAACACCAGAAGAAGCGATCAATGCATTAACCATAAACGCTGCATACGCAATGGGGATTCATAAAACCCATGGAAGTATCAGTCTTGGCAAAAGTGGGAATGTACTAATTACGCATGAAATACCATCCCTCGCTTACATACCGTATGCTTTTGGCGAAAATCATGTAGAGCGATTAATTTCATAAAATATGGTTTGGAAGAAGGAAGTAACAAACCTTAAAATAGGAAAAAAATGATTTTTCCATTGAATCATAGCAAATAAAAAAATAAAAGATATATCTTTGCATCCAAATTCAGAATTACATTTAAAAGGCAACAACTATGTCAGTTCAAGGTAAAATATCCCAGGTAATTGGTCCTGTAGTAGACGTAAACTTCGATAAAGGAGTTGAGCTTCCTAACATTTATGATGCATTGGAAGTAAGAAGAGACAACGGAACGCGCGTTGTTTTAGAAGTTCAATCACACGTAGGAGAAAGCTCTGTGCGTGCAATTTCAATGGACTCAACAGATGGTTTCACACGAGGAATGATTGTTACTGCAACTGGTAGTGCTATTAGAATGCCAATTGGTGAAAAAATCAAAGGACGTTTATTTAACGTAGTTGGTGAAGCAATTGATGGAATTAATGAAGTGAGCAACGAAGGAGGTTTATCAATCCACCGTGATGCACCAAAATTTGATCAACTTTCAACAGCAACGGAAGTGTTATTTACAGGTATCAAAGTGATTGACTTAATTGAGCCATATGCAAAAGGTGGTAAAATTGGTCTTTTCGGTGGTGCTGGAGTAGGTAAAACAGTATTGATTCAAGAATTAATTAACAATATCGCTAAAGGACACGGAGGTTTATCTGTGTTTGCAGGTGTAGGTGAGCGTACACGTGAAGGAAATGACTTACTTCGTGAGATGTTAGAATCAGGTATCATCAAGTATGGTGCTGAATTCATGCATTCTATGGAAGAAGGTGGATGGGACCTTTCAAAAATTGATTTAGAAGAAATGAAAGAGTCTAAAGCTACTTTCGTTTTCGGTCAAATGAATGAGCCTCCTGGAGCACGTGCTCGTGTAGCTTTATCTGGACTAACATTAGCGGAATACTACCGTGATGGTGAGGGAGACGGACAAGGAAAAGATATCCTTTTCTTCGTAGATAACATCTTCCGTTTTACGCAAGCTGGTTCTGAGGTATCTGCATTATTAGGTCGTATGCCTTCTGCAGTAGGTTACCAACCAACATTAGCAACAGAGATGGGTGCGATGCAAGAGCGTATATCTTCTACAAAAAACGGATCTATTACCTCTGTACAAGCGGTTTACGTACCTGCAGATGACTTAACGGATCCAGCGCCAGCAAATACGTTTGCGCACTTAGATGCTACAACTGTATTATCGCGTAAAATTGCTGAGTTAGGCATCTATCCAGCAGTTGATCCACTAGATTCTACATCTCGTATACTTTCTGCTAAAGTACTGGGTAATGCTCACTACGATTGTGCTCAACATGTAAAACAAATCTTACAACGTTATAAAGAACTTCAAGATATCATCGCTATCTTAGGAATGGATGAGCTTTCTGAAGAAGATAAATTAGTAGTTCACAGAGCACGTCGTGTACAACGTTTCTTATCTCAACCTTTCCACGTTGCAGAGCAGTTTACAGGATTAAAAGGAGTATTAGTTGATATCCAAGAAACAATCAAAGGATTTACCATGATTTTGAATGGTGAAGTGGATGAATACCCTGAAGCAGCATTCAACTTAAAAGGTAGCATCGATGAAGTTATCGAAGCTGGCAAGAAAATGTTAGCGGATACACATTAATATTAGCTATACCTTATGCGATTAGAAATTATTACACCCGAAACAAAAGTATTTGAAGGAGAAGTTACTGCGGTACAACTACCTGGTAAAGATGGACTTTTTCAAGTATTAAATAATCACTCACCGATTATTTCTACACTTACTGAAGGAACGGTAAAAATAGATTTAGCGGAGGCTATCGAAGCGAAAAAAGTATCTAAACTGAATAAATTAATTCAAGTTGACGGTTCTAAAAAAATTATACGTGTAGATGTAAAAGGTGGCGTAATTGAAATGCTAAATAATAAATTAATTATTCTAGCTGAATAAGCAAAATATTAAATTTTTTAAAGAGGGATTTGGGCAACCAAATCCCTCTTTTTGTTAAGCATTGTTAAGTTCAGTGCACATATTATTGATTTCCACCTTAAAATTATTACCTTAGTATCATTTTTTAATCCAATGAAATCATTAGAAAAAATAGATAAGAACAATATCCCACAGCACATTGCCATTATAATGGATGGAAATGGACGTTGGGCTCAAAAACAAGGGCAAGATCGTCTATATGGTCATTCTATTGGTGTAGAATCTGTTCGAGAAGCATTGAATGCGTGTATGACTATGGGTGTTAAATACCTTACAATGTATACATTCTCAACAGAGAACTGGAATCGTCCAAAAGAGGAAGTAGATGGTATTATGAATTTGTTGGTTCAAACGATTTCAAACGAAGTAGAGGAATTAAATTCTAATGAAATAGGTTTGATTGTTATTGGGGATGAAGAAGGTCTGCCAGAATCGTGTCGTGATGAATTACAAGAAGCAAAAGCCTTTCTTTCTAAAAACACTGCAATGTATTTAGTTTTAGCATTAAATTATAGTGCAAGATGGGAAATAAAAAATGCAATTAAAAATATAAGTGAAAAGATTAAAACAGGCACTTTAGACTCTAATAACATTACAGATGAATTGGTTTCAAGTGAGTTATGCACAAAAAACATCCCTGATCCTGAATTAATCATCCGTACAAGTGGAGAACATAGAATCAGTAATTTTTTACTATGGCAACTAGCTTATAGTGAATTGTATTTCACAGAGGTATTATGGCCTGACTTCAAATCAGAAGATTTATATTTGGCAGTACTTGATTATCAATCCCGAGAACGTAGATTCGGTAAAACTTCAGAACAAATAATATAAGTATATGCAATATCTGTTTTCTTTAGTGTTACTTATATTAATAAATGCATGTGTGTTCGCTCAGTCAGCAGATAGCACAAAATCCAACAATCAAATACTAGGTGGTGACCTAACATTAGATTATACAAATCCAAAAGAATATGAGATTGGGAACATACGTATAGAAGGAGCAGATTATTTTGATCATCAAGCCATAAAAGTAATTGCAGGAATTCGACCTGGCAGCAAAATTAAAATACCAGGAATTGAAATTACAGAAGCAGTTAAAAATCTTTGGAAAGAAGGGTTATTTTCTTCTATCGAAATAGGCATAGAAAAAGAGATAAAAGATGTTGCATTTTTAGTTATAAAACTGACTCCTAGACCAAAACTTTCTCGTTTTAAATTAGAAGGAGTAAGTAAAAAGGAAGCGGAGAAAATTCGAGAGTCAATACATTTATTTTCTGGTAAAACTATTACTGAAAATTTATTACTTACAACCAAAAACAAAGTTCATGGATTTTTCAGAGATAAAGGTTATTACAACGTAAAAGTTGTGATACTTAGAGAGGCCGATAAACTGATGAACAATTCAGAAATGTTTATAATTCAGGTAAACAAAGGTCAAAAAGTAAAAATTAAAACAATTGAAATACTTGGAAATACAACCCTTTCAACGAGTAAGGTAAAAAGAGCGATGAAAGAAACTAAAGAGAAAGCATTTTGGAGATTTTACAAGCGTTCCAAATTTTCTATTTCCGCATATGAAAAAGATAAAGTAGCATTATTGACAAAATTTCAAAGTATAGGTCTGCGTGATGCTCATCTAATTAAAGATTCTGTTTATCTAATTGATGAAAAAAACCTAGGAATTAAAATACAGATACAAGAGGGCGGAATTTACCGTTTTGGTGATATAGAATGGGTAGGTAATACTAAATTTAGCAGCGGTTTCTTAGACACAATATTAGGAATTAAGAATGGAGATATTTACAATAAATCTATTTTAGATAGTAGGATGTCTATGAGTCAAGATGGTCGAGACATATCCTCGCTATACATGGATCGAGGATATTTATTTTTCCAAGTCATCCCAATTGAAATAGGTGTTAAAGATCAAAAGATTTCCTATCAAATGCGTATCATTGAGGGTAAGGAAGCTCGTGTTCGAAAAATTATTATTAAGGGGAATTCCAAGACGAATGACCATGTAATTCGTAGAGAAATAAGAACAAAGCCAGGTGATTTATTTAATCGAAATGATATAATTAGAACCCAGCGTGAATTATCTCAATTGGGATATTTTAATAATGAGGCGTTTCAAATCAATCCATTACCAAATCCACAAGATGGAACTGTAGATATAGAATATACGGTTGAAGAAAAACCATCGGATCAAATTGAACTTTCTGGCGGATATGGTGCAGGACGATTGATTGGTACAGCAGGATTAACTATAAGTAATTTTTCTATAAAAAACTCATTAAAAAAGAGTGCTTGGTCTCCGCTACCTACAGGAGATGGACAACGTGTTTCACTTCGTTTCCAAACAAATGGCACCTATTATAAATCCTTTAATTTATCTTTTACAGAGCCTTGGTTAGGTGGTAAAAAGCCAAATTCTTTTTCTTCCTGGTTAACGTATTCGCAATTTGGAACTGGGTTATTACGGTCTAGTGCAAATTATCAAGGAATATCCATAACAGGAGCGGGGGTTGGTCTAGGAAGACGTAAAAAAGTTCCAGATGATTTCTTCAATGCTTATTATGAGCTAGGTTATCAATATTATGAAGTTATTAATTACCCAAGTTATTTTCCTAGCTTTAGTCAAGGATTTGCAAATGACATCAGTTTAAAATACATTCTTCAACGAAATTCTATAGATAGTCCAATCTACCCTAAAGAAGGTTCACACTTGACATTTACAGCTAAAAGTTCGTTGCCTTATTTTTTAATGAACGGTAACAAAGATTTTACAAATGCAAGTCAACAAGATAGATACAAATACCTTGAATATTTTAAAATTAAATTTACAGGCGAGTGGTTCTTACCTTTAACACGTGATAAAAAATTAGTATTACGCCCTAGAATAGGATTTGGGTTTATGGGTGGATATAGTGCTACAAAAGGACTTACACCATTTGAAAGATTCACATTAGGTGGAAATGGATTATCCGGAATGAATCAATTAGGGGGGCGTGAAATCATCGCATTACGTGGTTACAATGACAATAGTTTAACGAGTAAAGCAAGTGATCCAGTAATTGCAAAATACACATTAGAACTTCGATATCCAATTTCTTTAAATCCACAAGCGACATTTTATGTCTTGGCTTTTGCTGAAGCAGGTAACACCTTTCCTACCATAAAATCTTTTAATCCATTTAATGTTAAGCGTTCGGCTGGAGCGGGAATACGCGTATTTTTGCCAATGTTTGGAATGTTAGGTGTTGATTATGGTTGGGGGTTTGATTATTTAGATCCTCATGCCCAAGGATATCGTGTAGGAGGAGGTTCGGATGAATCTATACAACAAAAAGGTTATTTTGGTAAATTAAACTTTACCATTGGTATGAACTTAGGAGAATTATAAAATGAAGAAACAATTTTTAGTATTAGTAATATTATTCTTTAGTGTTTTGACGTTGCATGCACAAAAGATAGGCTATATAAATTCAGAATATATTTTAGGTAAAATGCCAGAGTATAAAGAGGCGAAAGATCGCTTAGACAAATTAGCAGATCGATGGACGAAAGAGATTGATGAGCGATATGTTGTATTAAATCAAAAGAAAGACTTATTTTTGCGCGAAGAAGTGTTATTACCTTCAGAGGAGAAAGAAAAGAGAGCTGAAGAATTACAAAAATTAGAGAGCGAAATTGTAGGATTACAAAAAACGCGATTTGGTGTTGGCGGGGAATACTTTCAAAAAAGACAAGAATTGGTAAAACCGATACAAGATAAAGTTTTTGATGCTATGCAAAAAATTGCTTCGAAGAAAAATTATGCATTTATATTCGACAAGGCAAACCAAAGTACGTTGGTTTATGGGGATAAAAAATCGGATTTGAGTGAAGAGGTAATTAAAGAATTAGGAATAAAGTGACCTCCTTCGACAGGCTCAGGAAACGCCTTCGACAGGCTCAGGAAACGAAGTAACGAGTGAAGAGTGAAGAGAGACAAGTAACGAAAATAATAAATAAATAAAATAAAATAGAATGAAAAAGTTAGTAGTAGCATTTGCAATTTTTGTTTCATTAACATCCATTGCACAACAAAAAATTGGACATGTAAACACACAAAAATTGTTGGATACACTTCCTTCCCGTAAAGCAGCAATGTCTCAAATCGAAGACTTTGAGAAAAGAGGGATGGAAGAATTGAAAGAAATGGAAGCAGACTTACAAAAAAGATATTCTAAATATATGGCTGAGCAAGCTACCTTGTCTCCAATTATCAAACAAAATGAGGAAGAGCAATTGCAAAAGAAACAACAAGCTATGCAATTACGCGAACAAGAATTACAACAAAAAATGCAACAACTAGGAACGGAGTTAAACGAGCCCATCTTAAAACGCGTTAAAAAAGCTATAGACATTGTTGCAAACAGAAAAAAAATAAGCTACGTTATCGATGAGACATCTACCTTATATTTCGCTGGAGGATTTGATGTAACGAGCGAAGTATTGATTGAATTATTACGATTGGATGCTGTAGAAGCACCAGTAAAAAAATAATTAGTTCATAAAACTACATTAGCAGGCAATCATTTCGGTTGCCTTTTTTTATTTTTGACAAACGAAGAAGTACGTCTATGAAAAAACCTATTGGTGTTTTTGATTCTGGTTATGGTGGACTGACCATATTGGCTGATTTACAAGAAAAATTACCAGAAAATGATTTTTTATATTTAGGTGACAATGCGCGCGCTCCTTATGGTTCACGTTCTTTTGACGTGGTGTATGAATTCACTTTACAAGCGGTTGAATTTCTATTTAGTCAAGGATGTGAATTAATAATTTTAGCTTGTAATACAGCTTCCTCTAAAGCATTACGTACCATTCAACAAAACTATTTACCAACTGTAGAAGCACACAAACGTGTTTTAGGTGTAATTCGGCCAACTTCAGAGATTATAGGGACAATCACGCTATCCAATCACATTGGAATTTTAGCAACCGAAGGAACTATCAAATCCGATTCGTACCGATTAGAAATTGCTAAATTTTTTCCTGAAATTGAAATTTCACAAAAAGCTTGTCCAATGTGGGTTCCGTTAATTGAAAACCAGGTGTACGATCAAGTTGGTGGTAAATGGTTCATTGAACAAGATGTGATGAAATTGCTTGCGAAAGATCCTGCAATTGACACGATACTTTTAGGTTGTACTCATTACCCTATTGTTGCGGATATCGTTAGAGAAATAGTTGGAGAAGACATTCAAGTAATCACACAAGGTGAAATTGTTGCGAATAGTTTAGTGACTTATTTGGGTCGTCATACTAATTTGGCTTCTATGTGTTCAAAAGGGGGCGAAACCATCTATTTCACTACTGAAACGGCACTAGACTTTAACAAAAAAGCTTCGTCATTTTTACAAAAAGAAATACAATCCACACACGTAGTAATTAGTTAGTATGTTTTCACTTACTCATCAATTAATTTTAGGTTCTAAATCACCAAGAAGACAAGAGCTATTAAAAGGTTTGGGCTTCGAATACGAAATACGAACACTAGATACGGACGAAAGTTACCCAGACACATTAAAACCGCAGCAAATCGCTTCATTTTTAGCTGAAATTAAAGCAAAAGCATTATTAGACACGTTAAAACCTAATGAATTACTGCTTACATCCGATACGGTAGTAGTAACCAAAGACGAAGTACTAGGAAAACCAACCAACAAAGAGGATGCAAAAAAAATGATTACATCGCTTTCAGGAACAAGCCATCAAGTAATTACAGGTGTACATTTACGAACTGTTAGCACTTCATTTACATTTGATGTTACCACGGAAGTAACTTTTCTTCCTCTTGAAAACTGGGAAATCGATTATTATGTTGCCAAATTCAAGCCTTTCGATAAAGCAGGATCCTATGGTATACAAGAGTGGATTGGATATATTGGGATTGAGAAAATGCATGGTTCCTATTATAATGTTATGGGATTACCGACTGCTGAATTATGGAAAGTCATGAAGAAATTGGGGTATATTAAGTTTTAATATGCACAAATATTTCATTATATTTGTTACTAATCGAACACTGACAATATGAAAATCATACTCGACATAAATGATAATAAAGTAGCATTTTTTATGGAAGTTATTAAAAACTTTAAATTCATTAAAAAAGCAACGCCAATTTCAGATAATAAAGCTGCAATTATTCAAGATGTTCGTGAATCCGTTGAAGAATTAAAATTAGTAAATCAAGGAAAACTAGAAGCTCGAAATGTAGAAGATTTAATCAATGAATTATAATATAAAATCACTACCAAAGTTTGATAAAAACTTAAAAGCTTTATCCAAAAAATATCCTTCATTAAAAGCTGAATTTATAGAGTTGGTGAACTCCCTTAAAAAAAATCCTACTCAAGGTATTTCTTTAGGAAATAATTGTTATAAAATTAGACTAGCCATTGCTTCCAAAGGAAAAGGAAGGTCAGGAGGTGCAAGAGTTATTACAAATATCAAAATTTCAAACAATATCATTTATTTGCTTACAATTTTTGATAAAACAGATCAAGATACTATATCGGATAAAGAATTGAAGGAATTATTGAGCGAAATTTAATTGAATATGAAATTATTCGATCGAGATTCTTTAAATATTCTAAAACATCTTACTATTTATCGTAGTTGGAATCTTGTACTTCTTTACATTTCTTTTATCCTTTCTCGTATTCTTAAAAAACCAATCTTATTTGGCAAACCATTTACTGTAAGTATAGAACCAACAACTGCCTGTAATTTAGCATGTCCAGAATGCCCTAGTGGCTTAAAACAATTCTCTCGTCCGACTGGAAAAATTGACCTTGCTGTAAATCGTAATTTGTTACGTAGTTTAGGAAAACAATTATTTTATATTAACTATTATTTTCAGGGAGAGCCTTTTTTACATCCAGACTTTTTGCAATTAATACAGGATGCAAAAAAGCACAAGATTTACACTTCTACCTCAACAAATGCACATTTCATTGATGCTAAAATAGCAAAAGACATTATAGATTCCGGTTTAGATCGATTGATTATTTCGATTGATGGAACTACACAGGAAACGTATGAAAGTTATCGCGTAACTGGAAAATTAGCAAAAGTAATCGAAGGTACAAAAGCACTTATTGCGGCAAAAAAAGAAGCTAATTCAAAAACACCTCATCTCATTTTTCAGTTTCTAGTAGTCAAACCAAACGAACACGAAATCCCCGCTATTTATCAATTGGCGGAAGAACTTGGTGTGGATGAAGTACGTTTAAAATCCGCACAATTATATGATTACAAAGCAGGTAATCCACTCATGCCAAAGCAAGAACAGTATGCGCGTTACAAACAACAAAAAGACGGAACCTATCATTTAAAATATACGACAGGTAATCATTGTTGGCGCATGTGGTCATCGTGCGTACTTACCTGGGACGCAAAGGTAGTGCCATGTTGTTTTGATAAAGATGCATCGCATACCTTGGGCTCAGCTATTGATCAAGCATTTGAAACCATTTGGAAATCAAAAAAATACCAAGAATTTAGACGAAGTGTACTTACAAAACGCAATCAAATAGATATCTGTCAAAATTGTTCTGAAGGGAGTAAAGTATGGCTATAATTCTTTACTAAAGGCTATAATTTTAGCAACGAAATTTTCCCAAGAATTTTCTAGTTTTTCTTTTTCAATTTCAGTCGCAAAATTGGCTTTAAAATTACCATCAAAATACGTTTTGATTGATTCTGCTATTTCATTAATCTCTGGTTTATCGACAATTAATCCTGTTTTTTGATGGTGAATTGTTTCTTTTAATCCACCAACATTGGTAGCAATAATTGGAAGATTATAATGATTAGCAATGGAAGTGATGCCCGATTGAGTGGCAGATTTATAGGGAAGCACACAGACATCCGCGGCCGAAAAATAAGCAGAAACTTCATTGTCTCCAATGTATTGATTATATAATGCAATGCGAGAATTGGCTTTTGAATTATCTATCAATTCTTGGTATTTATCAAACGAACCATACACTTCTCCAGCGATAATTAACTGATATGAATCATCCAATACATCCATTGCTTGAATTAATAAATCTAAGCCCTTATAATCTCTAATAAACCCGAAGAATAAAATCGTTTTTTTTGCAGGATCTAACTTCAAAGTGCTTTGAGCTACCTCACGTTCAATAGGAGCCGGAAAATGATTATACACCGGATGGTTTACACGAAGATATTTTGCGTCCGGTTTAATGGATAATAGATCCTTTAAAACCGCATTTGACATAACGATAAAACCATCATTATGTTTTAAAAAATATCGATTACAAAATCCATCAAAGAAACGTTTTTCATGCGGAATTACATTATCTAATATGGAAATTCGTTTCGCTTTTTTATTTAATTGTTTTGCAACGTACCCTAAACAAGGACCGAAAAAGGTCATCCAATACTTTGTAATTAGAATATCTGGTGCAAATTGTTTTACTTTTCGTGCTGTGGTAAGATACGTAATTGGATTAATAGAATCTAACACCTCTTCCGATGGAATTTCATCCGCAATATCCTCTTTAGTTACGTACTGAGTTTCTCCAGGAAATAAAAAATTAGGATACTGACGTTTAAAGGTAAACGCTTTCACAGCATGTTCTTTTTCAAACGCTCTATACAAAAGGGCATTAAATTGAGCGATACCTCCTCTAAACGGATAAAACGTGGACAAAAAAGCAATCTTCATGGTTATTTATTATCTAGCGTTTGTATGGCTTGAATAAAATCAGTAGGCTTAATATCGTGCATACATGAAGTTCCCTTTACGCAGGTATTACCATAGAAACAAACGCAGGCAGTCGGTGGTTCAACGATTATACCACGATCGTATAATTCAAACTCATATTTATTGAAAATGGTATTACAAAGTACCATTTTCTTGCGCAGTGCGGTGGCAATATGCATCATCATGGAAACTTGCGTGACAATAATATCACATGCATTTGTCAAGGCAATGAATTCTTCTAAGGAGAAATGACCAGGGTAATGTGCCCCAGTTATTTCAGACATCTTTGTATTTTTTATATGTTCTAATTCACCTCCTAGAAAAATAGGATAAAAACCTAATACGTTTAATTCTTTAGCAAGAGTTTCCCAAGATTCTTCTGACCAAAGACGTGTATTCCAACGAGGACCACAGCCAGTATTTAACCCTACGATTGTTTTCCCAGCTGCTAAAGCTTGAAATTTATCTTTCCAGCTAGCAGCTAAGGTATGATTTAGATTTATTTGATAATCTTCTTTTCTAAAATCTAAATGGCATATTTCAAAGATTTCTTCCAAATAACTTTTTGTATTATTTTTGGATAAATCATCAAAGAATCCAGTCAATAATTTGTGGGTTGCTTTTTCGGTTGCAGGAGCTATATGATTATTCCCCCACGTATACCCGTATTTGATTGGGGCTTCTACTTTCGCAAGTAACATGCATGCTTCGGGATCTTTATCTAGATTAACTGCGATGTCAAACCTCGAATTTTGAATGGTAAAAACTGAAGTAAAGTCCCAAGAATAAATTACATCTATTTGTTCTTTTGGAAGAATTGCAGGACTTAAAGTCAACCAAGTTATATGCACACCCGGATATTCGTTTTTAAATCTTTCTAGCAAAGGAGTAGTTCGAATTACATCTCCTAATGCGCCTAATTTTATTATTAGGATACGTGTTTGAACTTTATCGTAGGATTGACACGTAGTGCAGACTTCATTTTCTTTTTTATTTGGGATACAAGGAATTCCAGTTCTGAAGTATCTACAATCAAATTTTACATCCGAAAGATTCATAGAAATATATATGAAAATAAATAATTATAGTCCTTTAGTTACTTGATCTACCCAAGATTTACCCCATTCCTCTTTTTCATGCTCAGACCAAAGAGCAGGATAGAAAATACGTTTTTGAAATCTTGGAGGTAAATATTTTTGCCAGTTTGTACCACCTGTTGCAGCAACATCTGTTTTACCAGTATGTAAGTAACGCACTGCAGATTTATAGTGAGCTAATGGCCAATTCACATTGACATTTATATCATTTTGTTTAAGTGCAGTGATAATCTCTGGATTTTGTTGGTCTTCTTTGGATAGGCGCAGGTAACATTGCCATAAATTAGCAGAACGTTTTTTCTCTCCCAAGGCGATAAACTGCTCTTTGTATCTTTCTTCAAATTCAATAAGCGTCAACGTTTTTTTACCTGAAGCAATTTCAGTAGCACCTTCTTTCCAATAAATATGCTCAAATAATTCAGTAATAGACTCATTTCCAGTATAATTATCACGTACATCTTTGTGGACTAAACGAATAAAATCCGTAGAAGATATTTCAATTTTTCTGTATTGAGCTGATTGAAAACCAGATGCAGGAAGCAAAGACATTCTAAATTTCAAGAATTGTTCGCGTTCCATTCCATCAATCATAATTTCAAAACTATGGGTCAAAGCACCAAAATAACGATTGATACGCGTAACACGATCTAAAAAGAATTCAACAGTTAAATTTTCATGTTCGCTGATTTGGTCAAATTCACGTAAAGCAAGTTTGAAATATAATTCTGTGATTTGGTGATACATAATAAAAACCACTTCATCTGGAAACTTTGTACGTGGTTTTTGTAAACTTAAAAGGGTGTCTACTTCAATGTAGTCCCAATAGGTCACAGAGTCTGCATATAGTAACCCTTCTAAATAAGCATTAAAATCTTCTCCAATTACAGAATATTTTGCTTGAATTTTTTCTAATTTATCTTTGATTTCTTGTGTAATTTCCATAATACAAGGGGTTTAAAACAAATATTATTTGAAAAAGATGCGATAGACATCGTTTCCATTTGCGTATAACATTAAACTTAATAATAAGACAATTCCAACATATTGAGCAATTTCCAACACTTTTTGTGGTGCTTCTTTACCAGTGATCATTTCATACAATAAAAACACAACGTGACCTCCATCTAATGCTGGAATAGGTAGTAAATTCATAATTGCTAAGGCCAATGAAATCCAAGCAGTTCGCATCCAAAAGATCTCCCAATCCCACGTGCTAGGAAACAAATTACCCATCGAAGCAAAACCTCCTAAAGAAGATGCTCCCTTTTTAGTAAACATATATTTAAATTGACCGACATAATCTCCTAAGGTATTAACTGCTAAATCAATACCTAAACCAAAGCTTTCTCCCAAACCTGGTTTATATTGTTTAATCGAATTTACGTCAATCCAATTTTGTGATGTCATAAATCCTAATGTTCCCTCTTTGGTTACTTTAATTTTTAGGTCTAACGTATCTTTACCTCTTACAATTTGTGCCGTTGTTGTTTTTGCTTTGTTAAGGTATAATTGTTTTTGAAGTTCATCAAAGTAAGCGATTGAATTTCCGTTGATTGCTATAAATTTATCTCCTTTTTGCAGTTTTGCTTTTTGCGCATTGGATTTCGGAACGATTGAATCCACGGTGGTAGAACTAGAACGTAAACTAATCAAAGGGAAAGCAGAATTTTCAAACAATTCATGTCCAATATTTTCAGGAAGATGTATTGTAGAAATTTTTCCATCTACATGTTTCACCTGAATATCTCTTGCACCACGGTACATTACCTGACTAGTAACTTCCAATACATTTTTGGTTGGTTTACCGTCAACAGCTAGGATATAATCTCCTGATTTTAATCCATATTTTTCAACATATGGATGTATTGCCACCCCTTGTTTTAGTGTGGAAGGTTCTAGACGTTCGACACCAAAGTAAAAGACAACACTAATGTAAATAACAAACCCTACAACTACATTCACAAACACCCCGCCTAACATGATAATTAAGCGTTGCCATGCTGGTTTAGATCTAAATTCCCAAGGTTGTGCTGGTTGTGCTAATTGTTCTTTATCCATGGATTCATCGACCATACCGGAAATTTTCACAAAACCTCCAAGTGGCAACCAACCGATTCCCCATTCTGTATCCCCTATTTTCTTTTTAAACAGGGAAAACCAAGGATTAAAGAAAAGGTAAAATTTTTCTACGCGTGTTTTAAAAAGTTTAGCAGGGATAAAATGACCAAATTCGTGCAGAATAACTAATAAGGAAAGTGATAAAATAAATTGAGCGGCTTTAATCCAAATATCCATGTTTTATTTTTTTAGTATACAAATATATATTATTTAGCATTAAGAATCTCGTATCGTATTCTGGATATACTTTTCTGACTATTAACTAGTCTGTTACAAATGGACTAATAAATATCATTTTGTTCAAAATAATCTAGGATTGCCTCTTTTATTAGGTGTTGTTGTTCCTTATCATTTAGAACAGGTAAAGGCTTTAGGGCAGCAAAATGGGGCCAATTTTCGACATCTCGTGCTTCAAATTTATAATAGCCATGGGGTTCTAATAAAGTACAAACTGCAATATGCAAAAGGTCTGTCTTTTCTTGTTTTGTAAATTCTCTATAACCAAGGCCTAATTCTTGAACACCGATTAAAAAAAGGATTGCCTGTGTATCTAATCCTTCTCCAAAATCGTTTTCTATTTTTTTTGTGAGCGCTTGAAATCGTAATTCAATGTCATAATCCATGGAACAAATTTACGCTTTTGAGCTAGAAATTAACACTAGGATACATGTTTAGTAGCGATATTTTTTTGAAATCGGTACATTATTTGTAATTTGGCACTATCATGATAGCAAAAGATTTAATTACAGACGAGATTCCTCCATTAACTCACGCAGATACAGGTGAAGTTGCCTTACGTTGGATGGATGAATTTAAAGTATCTCATTTACCTGTTTTAAAAAACGGGAACTTTGTTGGTTTAATTTCAGAGTCTGACATACTAGACAAAATGGATTTAGAAGAGACATTGGATATTTTATTTGACCATTTACCACGCCCCTATGTACTAGAAACTGCCCACATTTACGAGGTATTATATAAAGTTTCGGAACATAAAATATCCGTAGTTCCAATTTTAGATAAAAATGAAAAATATGTTGGATGTACTTCCGTGCACGACATTTTAACCATGGTGGCTAGTACTGGAAGTATTAAGGAGCATGGAGCGATACTTGTTTTGGAAGTGAACCAAATTGATTATTCCTTGGCTCAAATTTCACAAATTGTAGAAAGCAACAATGCGCGTATTTTGAGTTCATACATTATGTCCACGCCTGATTCTACCAAATTGGAAGTAACCTTAAAAATCAACAAAACAGAGTTAGATAGTATCATTCGTACTTTTGAACGGTATGATTATGTGATAAGTGCTTCCTATCAAAAAAGTGATTTCAATGATGACATACAAGATCGTTATGATTCTTTATTGAATTTCTTAAAAATGTAATACGTTTTACGTAAATTTTACCGAAATGAAAATTGCGATTTACGGAAGAAAACTTACCCGTCAAAACAGCGTTGTATTTGAACAGACTTTACGCAGTATAGAAGCGTTAGGATGGACAGCTGTTCTTGAACACGAACTCAAAGAACAATTAATTAAAAAATCCAACATAGGAGACTCTTTAGATAGTTTTTCCAGCTATCACGACTTAAAATCAGGCTTTGATATAGCTTTTAGTATTGGTGGGGATGGAACATTTATCAAGACGGTTGGATTCATTCGCGACAGCGGAGTTCCAATTGTAGGTATAAATACCGGCAGACTTGGTTTTTTAGCAAATATTACCCCTGAAAAAATAGAAGAGACCATGGAAATGGTTCGTGATAAGCGATATACGTTTCAGAAACGTTCTTTAATTAGAATCCATACGGAAGATGATTTATTTGGAGACGATAATTTAGCTTTAAATGAATTAACGTTGCATAAAAAGGATACTGCATCGATGATAACGGTGCATGCGAGTTTAGATGGCAATTACCTTAATTCCTATTGGGCGGATGGATTGATTGTTGGCACACCTACAGGCTCTACTGCATACAATTTGAGTTGTGGTGGTCCGATTGTAACTCCTGGTTGTCAGATACACATTTTAACTCCTATTGCACCACATAATCTAAATGTGCGTCCGATGGTAGTTCCTGACCATTTACCAATAAAATTAAGTGTAGAGGGAAGAGAGCGAAAATATTTAATCAGTTTAGATGCCATTACGAAAAGTATCCCTCAAGGTTCCGAAGTTTTGGTGCAAAAAGCAGAATTTATGATTAATGTTGTTCGATTTGATGACACTAGTTTCTTGGATACTATACGTAATAAGATGTCTTGGGGCATGGATAAGCGAAATTGATTGTAAAATAAAGTTATTTTTCTTCGTTCAACTTCAAAATTTCATTCCTCATGTGCTAATGCACACTCCGGATTAAATTTTTTGTCTGCCTCAAAAAATTGAACTTTATTTTACAATCAACTACAATAAAAATTTATATTTTTTATTATCTAATTAAACTGAAAAACAGTAATTTATACTCAATATAAATTACAACTTACTCGCTACGACTATTGGGAGCTTAAAATGGGATGTTTTGGCTTTGGTAAGATCAAAAATTTGCACCCAAAATACATAAATACCTACTGGCAGTTTTTGCTTATTATCATCTAAGCCATCCCAAATAAAAAGAGAATTTTGTGCGATTAATGTATTTTTTACGAGTGGTCGAACTTCTACACCATTCATCGAAAAAACACCAATTGTCGCACTTACATTTGGATCTGCGTTCGCCAATATAATTTCCACAAAATCTTCGAATCCATCATTGTCTGGAGAAATTGTTGGAGAAGAAACACTAATTTTTACAGGGATTTCTGGCGATAACCCATGGGAATTTACTTCTCCTGGTGTTGCAAAACCAACAGATTCAGCAGCAGTGAACCAATTGTCATAATCCATGGTGGGTAAAAATGTACTTAACCGTTCTAGCGATTTACCTTCTTTATCATACATTAACGAAAAGTGCCAAGATTCGTCATATTTCGCTTTATCTATCACTTGCTTGTTATACATTAGAATAACCGTCCCAGAATCATTATTCATGGTTGGAATGGACATTTGTATGCCATGTAATTTATTCGTGTTTGGATATTTTTTTTCTTGGGAAGCAATGGAAGATGTGAGAAAAACATACTCATGGGGTTTTACAATTCTATTTTGCTCGATTACTTTAGGACTTGAGAGTAAGCCTTTTTCAAGTGAGAATAATGCAAGGTCTTTTAGGTTTATCCATTTTTCTGAATTATTGTATAACTCGATAAAATCTGCACCATCGGAATTTGGATTAAATAGTAACTCATTAATCACAATGTCATTCTTGTCCGGCGTTTCTGTATTTGCAAACCTTGTAGCCATGGAATACGTATGCATCCAACAATCCTGTATTCCGTTTAGTTGAAGTACAAATTCTTTCGATTTTTCAAGGGCGGATTGTAAAATGATTTGCATGCTGTTCTCCTTAAAAATCCTAGATTTCCAATTTAATTCTGGCACAAAATGAATAGTTAAATTAGATGCTGAAATAGTATCTATTTGTTTGGAAAA
>Ga0114969_10001196_pt1 | contig 22130 bp, 31 predicted proteins | sample M_130807_MF_Meta_FD_87316 | JGI IMG/M metagenome (GOLD analysis project Ga0114969, IMG submission 87316) | Freshwater microbial communities from Lake Montjoie, Canada to study carbon cycling - M_130807_MF_MetaG | ecosystem: Environmental > Aquatic > Freshwater > Lake | place: Lake Montjoie...
CCTACTGAAAAGGTCGCTGCCTTCAACTTTGGAGAAGACTATGCGTAAAGCTCGTAAAGGTCGTAAGAGCCGCAAGTAATTAAATGGGGGTAACCCTGTTTAATTGCGGTTTGACCGTTAAAATTCTTTGAGGGGCTGAATTAAAATGCCCTTCACTTGTTGACAAGCTGTTTGTAAATGGTTACAAACGGCGCATAAGGAGTTTTTATGGCTGTTCCTGAAGATAAATTGATGGAGTTAATGCGTGGCCCTCGCTCAGGCGGTGGTGGCAATCCTTCTGGTTTATCTATGCCCGGTGCTGCAACACCCGGTGGCGAAGGAATGTCAGATGCAGAAACTCCTCCAATGGCCTCCCCAATGTCTACGCCTGAACCCAAGATGGGGTCAAAAGAAGCTGCCATGATTAACTTAGGCATGGCGATGGACTTGTTGGAACAATCTCTTCCTGCATTAGGCTCAGAATCAGAAGAAGGACAGAAAGCATTAAACGCTATTCGTGTCCTCAACGGCATTCTTGGTCAGCGCAAAAACAAAACAAACGAATTACAGCAATCTGAAATTTTACAGATGTTGCAAACACTTCCTCAAGCTGGTGGCGCATCGCCTGAAGGAAGAGCTGTGGCTCAAGCGCCGATTCCCGGCATGCCTCCTGCAGGTGGTATGCCACAACCTTCCCCAATGTAAGGAACTATCATGGATTTGTTTAAACCCCGTGGCGCAGCATCACCCCGCCGTCCTACTGACAACAATCAGCAGAATGGCGTGATTACAAACACACCTCGTTATTCCCAGCTGGGCGGCTTGTCTGCCCCCAATAAAGTTGGCAAAACAGGTATGGCTGTTCAAAAGCCCGGTGACGGTAAAAAAGTTATCTAATACAGATAAGAGGGTAATACTATGTCACTAGAAAACGTATCTTATGAAGCACGTGATGAGCTTGCAGCGTTAGCGCAGCAGCTTGCAGATAATCCTGCAACACGTAAAGACTTCCTACGCATGACTAAAAAGGTCAAGCCTGACCTGCCTATTCCAGAACTGGACATGGAGGACTACACGCACAATGCAGTCAACAAGTCTGAGCAACGAGTGCAAGCGCTTGAAGCTAAGTTGCGTGAACGGGATGCCGTTGAAGAGCTGCAGAAACGCAGACAATCTTTGATGAAAAAAGGTCTGATTGCTTCAGAAGATGAAGTAAAAGACGTTGAAAAAATTATGCTGGAGCGTGGTATCACTAACCACGAGACAGCAGCAGAGTTTCACCAGTGGATGAAACAGGCAGCAGTGCCCACTTCTTCAGGATACAACCCTTCACCAGTCAAACAATTTGACCTGAACAAGTATTGGAAGAACCCGGTCAATGCTGCACGTGATGAAGCTGCAAATGCACTCAGGGATTTGCGTAAACCGCAACGCCCTATTGGGTTGTAAGAGGGTAATGGTGAGAGCGAAAGTTCTCTTTTTAATACGTTCGTAAGGAGGCCTTATGGCTATTGGCGGCGGCATACTACCAGCTACGGGGTCATCTCAGTTTAATGAACTGACTTACGTAACACGTAGAGCCTTTATACCCAAGCTGGTTGTCCAGCTATACAATTCGACACCTTTAATGGCGGCATTGATTGCAAACAGTCAACAAGCCAGCGGCGGTGTTTCTTCTGTAACCGTTCCTGTCCAAGGCGCACAGTTTGTAAACGCTCAATGGTCTGACTACAGCGGCTCGTTCGCTCAGCCGTCAGTCCAGCAAGGTGCTTACAACGCTGAATTTGACCTGAAACTGATGATTTCTCCCGTACCGTTCCTCGGTATGGAAGGCGCAGTTCAGCAAGATGCAGCTATTATTCCGTTGATTGAAGCTCGTATGAACGATGCAACCAATGTGATGATGGATGCAATGGCTACCGCTTTGTACAACAACACAACCAATACTCAACAGTTCATCGGTTTGCCCGGTGCTATTGACGATGGCACAACCTTGGCTACCTACGGTAACATCAACCGTAGCACCTACACATGGTGGAAGTCCAAGCAATATGCTGCTGGCGGTGTGAACCCAACTCGTCAAAACATCCTGCAATACATTTCTGGTACTGTTAAAAACGGTGCTGAAATGCCTTCATTCGGTGTTTGCGGATTTGGTACATGGACATTGTTGGCTCAAGACTTCGTAGGTCAAGAGCAATATGTCATCACCCCCGGCTCTGGTTTTGATTCTGACCCTAATGGCCCTCAAGCTGCATTCCGTGCTTTGATGGTTGCTGGTGTGCCAATTTATCCAGACCCGTACTGCCCAGAAGGTACTGTGTACTTCCTGAACACTAACTACTTGTCTCTGTACATCCACGAGCAAGGTTCGTTTGTGTTTACGGGCTTTGAGTCCACACTTCCTAACTGGCAAATTGGTTACGTTGGTGCAGTTTTGATGATTGCCGAATTGGTAAACGTCAAACCTAAAGCAATGTCCAAGGTGACGGGTTACAACTACCTCTCACTGTAAGGAGTTAAATCATGTCATTAGCAGCAAATAAAATCCTACTGGCGAATGCCGCCACTAACACCGCTGGTGCGTATATCCAAACGCAAGCCCTCGGTAATGCCACTGCAGTTATCCCTGCTGGTTGGTATCAAATGCTGGCAACAGCAAACGTCACAATCGAGATGAATACATCCAACAACATTTCCTCCCCAACATGGGTGGTTTCGTTGGCTAATAATACTAGCGGTGTGATTATTTCTGATGGCGTAAACTTCCGTGCCAACGTGTTGGCTGGAACACCTACTATCACGTTGTACGCAACCAATGGCGGTCAAAACGCTACTGGTACTTACAACTCTTAATAGGGACACACCATGAATGCGAATCATGTAGGGGCTTTGTACCCTGACAACTTTGGCAGTTTTGCTGTCTGCTCTCCTAAAGCTCCAATTTACTTGGGCGCTACAGGTAACGCAGTAGCAACACTTGCTCAAAGTAACAATACGTCATTCATTGTTCGCCGTGTAACCGTTTGTCAAGCCAGTGGCAGCGTTGCTCTCGCAAATGTAACTATTCTCACCAGCAGTGATGGGAATACAAGCAATGCGGTAACCAATGCTGCTGCTCTAACTACCGTTACAGGTTCTACTAAATTTCAAGACCTGCCTTTGGCGACAACGGCAACAACTACGATTTATAGTAATTCCTTGTATGTGTATGTTGGAACAGCGGCTGCAGCCAACAACTCTGTTGAAATCACGGTTTACGGTGACGTTGTGACGTTATGAGTACGGTAATTTATGTAACTAATACTGGCGACACTAAACTCAGAGATGGGTGTAGTGGAATCTTTTATGACTTTCCTAAAGATACAACGGTAGAAATACCGTTAGAGGCAGCAAAGCATATTTTTGGTTACATGCACCCCAACAAAGAACCGTATCTTTCCCGCTTGGGCTGGGTACGGTCTTTTGCAGAAATTGAAAAAGGTTATGAGAAGTTGCAAGAGTTTAAAATCTCTGAACAACCTCCTCAACAGAATCGCTCGTTACCCTCGGCGGTTGGCGTAGTAGCTCTTCATGTTGAAAAACATGTTGAGCGAAAAGTCATCCAAAGGGCAGCTTAAAATGGATGCTCAATGGCGACTCTATCTTCCTATCTTACGGAAGTTCAGCGACTCTTGCATGATGCAAACGCTGTCTTCTGGTCTACCTCGGAATTAACGGACTACATTAACGAAGCCCGTGAACGAGTAGTAAGGGATACTGGATGCCTGCGCACTCTTCAAGTTACAAACACACCACTCTCTAGTACGGGAGTTGTGGCGATACCGTGGTCTAACGGACTTGTTGTCACCGCTGGTCAATTCATTTTCTCAAATGTGTTTATCTACCAAGTCATTACCAGTGGCACACTAAACACGGACGCAGCGCCGTACCCCTCTTCTGGTTACGCATTTCCTCCAACTACAGTATTTACCAACGGCACAGCCACACTGCAATACTCTAGCAACTGCGAGATTATCAGCCTTGCTGCCCTGCCTAACGGCATACAAACGCTGGATGTGCTCAACGTCACCCTGTATTGGGGTAACAGCCGTATTCCGCTACGTTACTTGCCGTGGACAAACTTTAATGCTCAGCTGCGTTATTGGCAAAACTACGTAGGCAGACCTATTTGTTTCTCTTCATACGGACAAGGCCAGCTGTACATAGCGCCCGTGCCTGACCAATCTTATTCCATAGAAGTAGATACAGTCATTTTGCCGACTGCGCTCAGTCTTAATAGTCCGTCTACTGTAGACAGCATTGTTGACCCGTACAGCACACCCGTAGCTTTTTATGCCGCTTACAAAGCCAAGTACAAAGAGCAGAGCTATGGTGAAGCTGAAATCTACAAGCAAGAATATGCCAAGCATGTACAGGCGGTTCTGAACTCGACCTATACACGCCGGATTCCTGACCCCTACTCATCCTTCTAACTATGGCAGCAGCAGAGCAAAAAAAGTCCTATGCTGTTATCAAGAACTTTGCTGGCCTAAACACCAAAGCGAACAGAACAGCCATCAAGGAAGAAGAATTCGCATGGATTGAGAACGCCATGCCTATTGGCTTTGGCAACATCAAAATTGTTCCATCTCAATCTACGGTCAAAGATTCTGGCAACACTGCTGTTACTTTTGCCAACACAGTTACTACTTTTGTCTCTGCAAACATAGGACTTAGCGACTATGTTGTTGGCTTTGAAGACAACGGCAGAGCTGAGTATTTTAAAGTTGACTCTGCTACAAAGGCAAATGTTGCCGTTACAGGCACGTTTTCCAACACTGGGGTTACTGTTGCTCAGTACAAAAACGAGCGCATCATTATCGGTGACCCCAGTAAGGGCGTGTCATCTTGGGATGGCAACAACGTAGTCACCATTGGCTCTGTCGGCGTTATTGGTATCACAAACCCCGGCAACGGATATTTGTCTGCGCCCAGCGTTACCATCAGCGCCCCTAACGATGCTAACGGCGTACAAGCTACGGCGGTGACAACCATCACAACGGGTGCTGGCAGCGTTGCAAGCATCAACGTCACTTCTGGCGGCTCTGCTTACACAGCTGTTCCGGGTGTCACTTTAGGCGCTCCCAATGTCACTGGCGGCACACAAGCGGAAGCGGTGGCAACCATATCTGGCGGTCTTGTTGTTGCTGTTTCTATTACCAATCCCGGCTCTGGCTACACAACTGCACCCAGCGTAACCTTCTCTTCTGGCGCTGCAGCTGCCACTGCCGTGCTAAATACGGGGCAAGTTAACAGTGTCATCCTTACAAACGCAGGTACGGGCTACACAGCTCAGCCCACAATTACCATCTCTGCTCCGCCTAGCGGTACAACTGCCACTGCCATTGCGTCCTACAACACTTTCAAAACGGGCACACTTGCCGTTTTGGTCACCAACGGCGGCACAGGATACGGAGCTAGTGGCTCATTTTCAGTAAGCTTTGCTGGAGGCTCTGGCGGTTCTGGCGCTGCGGGTACTGCTGTTGTAAGTGGCGGTGCGGTTGTCGGTGTGATTATGACCAACGTAGGTTCTGGCTACACGGCAGCGCCTACTGTCAGCTTCTCATCTGGTTCTGGCACAGGTGCGGTAGGAACAGTAGTTCTTAACAGCGACACCATCATAGATGTAGCCACCTTTTCAGGCCGTGCGTGGGTTGCGGCAGGGCGTACTATCTACTACAGCGCTGCGGGGTCTTATAGCGACTTTACAAGCGTTTCAGCGGGGTCTTTTACCCTGACTGATTCCACACTGCACGGCAACATACAAGGTTTACTGTCTGCCAACAACTTTCTGTACATCTTTGGAGATGACAGCATTAACGTCTTCTCCGATTTAAGGGTGTCTAGCACGGGTCAGACCTTGTTTACCAATACCAACGTCAGCGCTTCTGTGGGCACTAAACGCTTGTACGGGGTTTTTCCTTATTTTCGCTCTGTTCTGTTTATGAACGACTACGGTATGTATGCCCTAGTGGGTTCTACTACCAGCAAGATTTCTGACCAGCTGGATGGCATCTTCCCGTACATAGACTTTACCCTGCCAGTGACGGGCGGTCAGGTGTTGCTCAACAACATCCTCTGCGCTGCCTTTAACTTTACCTACAACGACCCCACCAATAACAATACGCCCAGACAAATTCAGTGCGTGTTCTTTGACAAGAAGTGGTTTGTCACAAGTCAGGGAAGTTTGGACTACGTAACGTCTGTGCCTGTAGGTGGCCTTATTTCCTTGTATGGCGTAGACGATAAAGCACTGTACAAGTTATATGCCAGCTCTACCGCTGCGGTTAACAGTCTTATCAGAACAGCCCTCATGCCGCTGGGAGACCCTATCCGTACCAAGCAAGCCTTAAAATTTGGCATTGAAGCTACGTTAACTGCAGGCGCTTCTTTGACTGTGACGGTAGATAGCGAGCAAGGCTCTAGCCCTGCTTACGCATTGACCAATGAAACCCTGTGGGTCAATAATGTAGGGGCGACAATTTCTTGGGTTAACAGTAGCAGTCAGGTCATACCGTGGCTGTATTCTCAAGGGTATTTCCTTTACAAGTCAGATGCACAACAATACGGAAAGTATTTAGGATTAACCCTAACTTCTAGTAGTCCTGCATTTGTTTACAACACGTTCGAGATGGAACACGAATTAAGAGTGAGGTTCTAAGATGGCTGTACCGTATACATTTGGCTCTGCTACAAGCAGCATTCCCCTATCCCAACTGGATAGCAACTTTGCTACTGGCATCACGCTGGGCAATACCACCGTTTATCTGGGCAACACAACCACATCCTTTGGTAATGTGTCCCTCACAAACGTAACCATATCCAGTGTTTCTACTGCCATTACCCCTGCGCAAGGCGGTACAGGTTTAATCACTATCCCTGCCAACAACGTCATTCTGGGCAACGGCACAAGCAATGTAGCGGTAGTAGCTCCCGGAACATCTGGTAATGTGCTGACAAGTAACGGCACTACATGGTCAAGCGCTACCATCAGCGCAGCATCTGTGTCTGCGGCTGGCTCTACCACGCAAGTTCAGTACAACAATGCTGGCGCTTTTGCGGGTTCTGCTAACCTGACATTTAACGGCACTACGTTAACAGCTGCAGGATTGTCAGGCCCACATAACGGCACGGTAGGCGCAACTACACCCAGCACAGGTTCATTCACAACACTGGCGGCGTCTTCTACTGTCAGCGGTACAGGTTTTTCTACTTACCTTGCAAGCCCTCCTGCTATTGGTGGCACTGCTCCAGCTGCAGGTGCATTTACTACATTAACGGCAACAACAGCTATAGGCACATCTAGCGGTGGCACAGGGCTTTCCTCATTCACTGCCAACGCTGTGGTTTACGCATCGAGTTCTAGTGTGTTGGCTACTGGGTCTGGGCTAGTTTTTGATGGGACTAATTTAGGTGTGGGAACTGCCTCACCAGCTTCAAAACTGACAGTCTACACTTCAAGTGATACACCAATATTAGCTGAGAGTGCAGGTGGCACAGCATATATAGTGATTAAAAATAGTAGTAGTTCTGCTGGTGCTGGTGTTGCTTCAAATGGAAATAGTTTATTTTTATTTACTTCAACATCAGGTACAGAAGGCGCTCGCCTCACCACAACAGGGTTGGGTATTGGTACAAGTTTGCCTAACACTAAATTGCAAGTTAATGGCAATGTGGTAATTGGCAATGGAACTATTGGCGCACCAGCATCAGGTTATCAGTTACGCATAACAGGCGATGGTTCTGAATACTACGATTTTGGTCGCAATTCTTCCACAGGCTATTTTACAAGCAACTCATCCCAAGCATCTCCTTATCGAGGTTTTATTTGGGCTTATGGTGGCACGGCTCAAGCAACCCTCGACTCTAGCGGTAACTTGCTGGTGGGAAGAACAACAACAGCAAACACTACTGTTGGGTCTGGTTTATATGCAGATGGGATAATTGCATCGTGTCAATCTGGGTCTACAAATGGAAATACGGCATACGATTTGTATTCAACTGGTGCAAGCGCATATCGTTTCTATGTAGGCATGGGCGGTACTATTTTCGCCACTTCAATTGTAATTTCAGCTATTTCTGACCAACGCCTCAAAGAAAATGTGCGTGATATTGATACTGGTCTTGATGCAATCATGGCACTAAAGCCAAGACGCTTTGATTGGAAAGAAGGCAAAGGTCAAGACAAGAAAAATGTTGCTGGTTTCATTGCCCAAGAGTTTGAAACTGTATTTCCAGAATGTGTTGGAGTATCAAAAGCTGGTGCAGATGGTATTGAGTACAAGAACATCAACCATGAAACATTGATTCCAACTTTGGTCAAAGCAATCCAAGAACAACAAGCAATGATTGAATCACTACGTCAGCGTCTTTCTGCCGCTAATCTTTAAGGACTGACATGAAAACATACTTCCAAAAAGTTATCTGTCATCCCCTTGTGTGCTTTACCTTGGGCTATGTAATTGCACTTCTTCAATATATTACTAAAGGATAAATTATGACTACGACAACAACTTGGACAATTACTCAAACTGACTACTTGGTCGCTGACGGTTTCATCACCACCGCTCATTGGACCGCAACCGCAGTTGATGGAGACTACACAGCATCTGTGTATTCAACTTGCAGTTTCGCCTTGGCAACACCATCTATTCCCTACGCAAGCGTTACCGAGCAAGAAGTGCTTGATTGGTGCTGGGCTAACGGAGTGGACAAGACGGCTACAGAGACATCTTTGGCGGCTCAGATTGAGTTGTTAAAGAATCCTGTCGTGGCTACCGGAACTCCGTGGACAGTTTAATTAACTAAAGAGGGTAATACTATGAACTTAAATCTTGAATCTAACGAAGTGCAATTCATTCTGAACGTGTTGGGAGAACTCCCCTCCAAGTCAGGTGCGTGGCCTCTTATCGTAAAAGTACAAGAGCAAGCACAAGCGCAGCTTCCTAAAGAAGCGCCAGCAGAGGAATAATATGGGAACGCAAGCATTTACGCCTACGGGTAACACCGTCATGTTTACGGCAAACACTACCGCACCCACGCCTGTGCAAGCCGTATCTACAACACTAGGCGGTAACCAATACCGCATACTTAACAGCGGCACTGTCACTGTGTTTATGGGTGTTGGTAACACGGCTGCTGCGTCCACTTCTAACGCTACCGTCATTACCTCTACAAGCTCTACCATTCCGTTACTGGCTGGTACTGACGAGATACTGACATTTAACGCTAACGCCTACTTTACGGGCATCACAGCCTCTAGTACGGCAGTGGTGTACCTGACCCCCGGAGATGGCTCATAACGTATGTTAAAGACCGTCAGTTCCATCACAAATGCAATAGGTGCGCTCAATTACAAAGGTACTTGGGATGCAAGCACGAACACGCCTACGCTGGTGTCGAGTGTTGGAACTAAAGGTGATTACTACGTAGTTTCCGTAGCTGGCAGCACCAACCTCAACGGCACTACGCTGTGGGGTGTGGGTGATATGGCGGTGTTTAACGGCTCTATCTGGCAAAAGACAGATGGTGGTGATACCAGCATTGTGACAAGCCTGACCGTCACAGGTCTGACAGGCTACATGTATGCCAACAATACAAGCCCTGCTACAGCCGCCACAACCATCCCAGTAGCCAATGTCACGGGAGCAGTACCCAACACCGTCAACGTGCTTGCTGGAGGGCTACTCAGCGGTGGTGGTGCGCTTACCAGCAATGTCACCATCTCTCTTACTTCTGTTCCTTCCGGTAATGTTACTGGCTTGGGAACGATGGCTACGCAAAATGCTAATGCGGTAGCTATTACGGGGGGTAGCGTTACTGCAAACCTAACCAGCGGTAACGTCACAATTACGGGCGGGACAATTAACAGCGTGTCGTTTGCCAGTGCAAACATCACTTCTGTTGCCGCAACCTTTCCTAACAGTTACCTTACAAACAGCAGTGCGACATTAGGTAACACAGCAATTACGCTAGGCAGCACAACAGCGGCTGTCGGTAACTTAACGCTTAACAACGTCACGATACCCAGCGGTAGTGTCAACGTCCAAGTTACAAACCTGACAAGCACAACCAGCGCAGCCGCTACGTTTGCCACTGCAAGTTTGCCTCTAGTACCTGCTGGCTACATTCAAGTCAACCTCAACGGGGTTGTTGTCAAAGTACCCTACTACGCTGTCTAACCATGAACATGGAAAGCCTCTCCTACGTGCAGTTTGGTGACCGTGATGGGTTAGGAGAGATGCTTTTTGAGAATGGTGTGCAGCACCAGTTGTTCTACGAGATACTTGCTGACCAAGGAATACTTGTCCCCAAGTACCCAATTACAGATGCTGACCCTGCTAACCTTGATGATTGGCTTTTTGTTCACAATCAAGAGCATCAGCGTTTGGCAAGCCTTTTAAATTTGGACAATCCGTTTCAGCTGTTAGATGCAGATTGGCAAGTAGAAGATGACTTTTACGACTGGATTGGTGTGCATCAATCTATTCATCAACAAATTGCAGCAGCGTTAAAGGTGTAATCATGGCAAGTGACCAAGAAGTTCTAGATTGGCTAAAAGCTAATCCAAGCGCTACAGATGCAGATATTGCTGCAGCAATGAGAGTCGGTGGCGTAAACCCTGAGCAATTATCTAAAATCACAGGAACATCTGAGGGTGAAATTGCGTCTCGTGTAGCCGCAACTTTGCCTCCTAATGAAGCCGTATTGCTTGGTGATACTTATGTCCAAGCTGTTAACACAGTTACTGGTTCTGGCGAAGACCAGCAGGTAGGCGCAATAGAAAATGTTATTACTTACAAAGAATCCGAAAACAAGGCTGGTGGTGATTACAAGCAATACACACCTACTGGAGACTTAGAACGTACTGGTACGCAAGAAAAAGTAGATACATCTTTAGGTGGGGCGGTAAAAGATATTCTGTCAAATCCCGTTGCTGGTATAGCGGTTGCATATTTTGTTCCTGTTATTGGAGCTGAAATTGCCACTGCATTAAATGTTTCTACGGCTGTTGGTACTGCGATTGCTCACACAGCTGTTTCTATTGCTCAAGGCGTAGACCCTGAAAAAGCCATACTCAGTGCGGGAACTAGCCTGTTAACTGGTAGCGTAACGGGTTCTGCAGATGCAAAAACCTTTATTGACGGCATTTCTAGTGACCCAGCAACCCAAAATGTCATTAAAAACGTCACAAATTCGGTCGTAAATACCGTTTCAAAAGGCGGTTCTGGCACGGATATTTTGACAAATGCGGTGTCTGCAGCGACAGGAACAGTCATTGGAGAGGCAACTGGAAGTAGTGTTATTGGTCAAGGTGCGGGCACATTGCTTGCTACTGGTGACCCACTTACTGCGGCTACTGCTGCTGCTGGGGTGGCAGGTTCAGAGTCTGTAAAGAAAACGACTCCCCCGCCCCCAGAAAAAATCGCAGATTCCACCGTTACTGACACGTTTACGCCTCCGTCTACATTGACCGCTAGGTCGGACTTAATTGATGCAATTAAAAATGCCGACTTAACTGATGAGCAGCGCCAGCTATTAACGTCTGCAACACAAGGCTCGCAAACAGCGCAAGCACTGCCATCTACGGTATCAGACGCTGGTGGCGGCGCAACTGCACGTTTAGGCTTGCCTTTTGCCGCCAATGACCCACGGTTTGTAGAAGCGCTAAAGAACAATCCTGAGCTGCGTCAAAAGTTTAGCGAATACACCAACTCTTACGGGTTTGGTTCTCCGCAACTTAATGTTGTTTACAAGTCTTTGATTGAGGCTGAGCTTGCAAAAGACCCAACATATACTCCACTTTTAGAGGAATACAAGAAGGTTACGGGAACAGATTACGTTGCGCCAACTACAGATTTGGGCGAATTAGTTGTTACGGGTAAAAGAGAAACTCCAGAAGCCCCAACAACCCCAACAACCCCAACAAATATTGTTGTGTCTGTTGACCCCGTAACAAGCAAGGTTTTAGTTATTGACAATTCTGGCGTGGTAACAAATGCAACAACAAGCCCAGATACCGTTGTTCGCCCCGGAGACTCTGTAACTGTTAATCCCGATACAAATGTGGTGACGCCTGTTACGCCCGTAACTCCACCAATACCTACCGGGCCAGAAGTTAATCCAGTAACGCCAGCCGCACCAGATACAACCCCTGTTGTTCCAAGTACAACGCCAGTTATTGTGCCCGACCCAAATGCCGTGCCATCTACCGTACCTAGCACTGTTCCGTCCACCACACCGTCTACCACTCCAAGTACCACACCAGATACTACTCCGTCCATTGTTCCGTCCACTACGCCAAGTACCGTTCCAAGCACCACGCCTAGCACGACACCCAGCACCACTCCTGCTGTCAACCCGCTTGTTGGCCCAGCTGTAGGCCCAGCTGTAGGCCCACTTGTAGAGCCAGCCGTAACACCAAGAACTGTATCGCCGTTGTCGCCAGTTACCCCCGTAACGCCAAGAACACCGATTACGCCTACTGTGCCCGTTGTTCCGGTTGTACCTCCTGTGCCTCCTGTACCACCAGAGCCGACAGAACCAACACCACCTGACACACCACCAGTAGAGCCGCCTACACCGCCGACCCCACCAACGCCGCCGCCACCAAAACCGCCCACTCCTCCGGGCACGCCGCCCACGCCACCAGAAGAGCCGCCTACGCCGCCTGATGAGCCACCTGAGCCACCTGAGCCACCAGTGCCTCCAATTAACATATCTGTCTCTCCAGTAAAAGGAAAGAAGGCTACGCCTAGACTACCGACAATTTCTGGTTTTGCAAGAAGCCCTCTTGAGCAAGCCTTGACAGGTTACCGTCCTGCTGGTGAAATTGAGTCTGAGCTTGGGTTGGGCAGAGAAGACGTTTGGAACGAGGCATCACTGCGTCTTAAAGACGCTCTAGGACTTTGACATGGCAACATCATTGAAAACAATCTCTGGCATTGGCGCAGACGCACGTAAACTTGCTAAGCTATTACAAGCAAAAGCCCCAGAGGGTCACATGCTGGCTTACATCAACCCACGTGAAGCTGCGCTCTTAAAAGCCCACGGCGGTTCTGGTAAACCAGAGCCTGAAACTGGCATCCCGTTTTTTGAGGATGATGTTGGTTCTATTGAGGACTACCAGCCATCTGCCGGAACTAGCGACTTTTCTGGTGGTGGTGATTACGGTTCTGAAGCTATCACTACGTTTACGCCAGAAGGTTTGTCGTATGCTGGCCCGCCCACAACATCTGGAGCTGTTGGAACAGATTTTCAGTTGTCTAGCTTTCCAGAGCCAACACCGCAAGCCCCAACATCTGCGGCTGACCTTGCACGTGCCCAACAAGAGTTAACAGGGCTTGGCAAAGAGCCTACAGCAGCTCCTAAAGGCGGTATCAGTGAAGACACAATGAAACGTCTCGGCATTGCTGGAGTAATGGGATTGCTGGGTGCAAGAGGCGCTAAAGCCGCTGCCAAGTCTGGTCAGGCTGGCGCACAGCAAATGCAAACATTGGCTACGCCTTATCAGCAAAAAGGCCAAGAGTTACAAGCACAAGCACAACGTGGTGAGTTAACCCCACAGGGGATGCAATCTCTGCAAGCCGCACAAGCACAAGCAGCGCAGGGTGTTGAGCGTAGAGGTGGTGTGGGTGTTGCCCAAGCTCAGATGCAAGTGGAGCAACTGCGCCAGCAGCTGTTATCACAGCAATATGATTACGGCCTCAAGCTCTCCGGTATTGGCGACAACATTGCTCTTGGTGCTATTAAAACTGGCATGGAAGCTGACAGGTACGTGCAGGGCATTAACAACTCGTTCTATCAGAACATGGCGTACATTGCCTCTGGCATGACACCGGGAGCAAGAGGTTAATATGGCTGAAGAACTAGCAATACTACCCAAAGCACCAGAAGTCCCCAAGGCGGGGCGTATTGGCTTTGAAGCTGCATTAGGCATTCAACAACCTTACATGCAACGTAAGGCAGAACTGCAACCGCAAATTGCTGGGGCAGAGGGTGATATTGCCAAAGCAACTCAAGCTCAGTCACAAGTGCTTGCTACGGGTAAACAAAAAGCTCAAGAAGATTTATTTAAAGCTGAAAAGCAAGCCAAAGAAGACTATCAAAAGAAATTAGAAGTTGAGCCTTTACCCGCTTTTATTCCTACCAAAGACACTGCAAACGACATAGCTGGTTTGTTTTCTGTCATCAGCGTGATTGGCATGGTTGTGGGCGGTGGTGGCAAGATGGCTGGTCAACGTGCTATGGGCGCTATGAACGGCATGATGGAAGGCTACCGTAAAGGCCGCATGGATTTGTACAAGCAAGAGCGTAATGAGTTTGACGCTAACTTTAAAACCATGCTCCAAAAGCATCAAGAGTTTCGTAAAGAGATGGATGATGCTGTTAAGTTAGCCTCTACCAACAAAGAAGCTGGAATGGCGGCTGCTGAACTGGCTGCGTCCAAAGCTGGCAGTGACATTGTGAAAGCTCAGCTTCGCAAAGGCGACTTAATGGGAGCTTACAAGCTGGTTGACGAATCTCAGAAGGGTGCAGAGTCTGCTTTGAAGATGGAGCAAAAAGCCCGTCAAGATGAGCTTGCTGAGAAAGCCCGCAAAGAAGAGGCTGCACAGCGTGAGCGCCATCAAAGAGAAAGAATGGCGCAAACAGAGCGTCTTGCTCAAGCAAAAATAGAGGCTAAGAATTTAAAACAAGTTGGTTCACGTAGCGCAACCAATGAGCGTTATGCCAATACTGTTTACCGTTCCAGCAATGAAGTGTTGCGTAGTATGGAGTTGATTGAGCAGATTGGTTTGACAACTGGTGGCGGTGCGCTGGGTGGTGTTGTCGGCAAAGGCAGCATTCCTTCTGAAGTACAGCGTCAGATTGGTCAATACTTTACTGAAGAGCAGCAACGTAATTACAACACCGCCATGTCTGGTGTTGCGCTTGAGATGGCTTACGTGCTTAACGGTGGTTACAAACCAGATGCGGGAACAATCAACAAGATTGAAACCTTGTTATCTGTTGGCCCTAACGACACTCTTGGCAATGCTGCTTACAAGTTCTCTGACTTATCCGCTAAACTCAAAGCTGCTATTGAAGTCTCTCCCACATACACGGAAGACCAAAAAGCCACAAAAGAGATGCTGATGAAAAAGCTGGAGCGTTACGCTACACCTGAAGAAGTCTACACACGGGTATACGGCATTCCCGAGCGCCGAGACCCTCTTGTCAGGTCTGGAGATTATCCCAAGCCACAATCACAAGCTGAGTTTGATGCGCTGCCAGCGGGTGCGGAATACATTGACCCAGATGACGGTAAGTTGTACAAGAAACCAAAGGCAAAATAATGGCAAGATTTGGCGGTGAACTTGTTGAGCAAATACCAACTTCCCGTTTTGGCGGTGAGGAAGTAAGCGCACCCGCACCTTCCGCAGATGTAGAGCCGCCCAAAAAAGAAAAGACACCTACTGAGCGTTTAAAACAGTTTGGTGAGGCTGGTCTGGGCGGGACAATCATGGGCGCTGCTGCCCCAGAATTAACGCAACTGGCTGGCAAAGGTATCTCTATGATTCCTAGCCCGTACACAAAAGCTGCAGGTTATGGCCTCCAAGCGGCTGGCAAACAAATGCGTGGGATGCGTGGCACAGAAGCTGGTATCGGCGGCATTGGCGGCATGACGGGCGACATTGCCGGACAAATGGCAGAGTCCCGTGGGATGCGTCCTCCAGCCGTGTTTGCTGCTGAACTTGCTGGCGGTATTGTTGGCCCTGCTTTTATCAAAACCATCACTGAGGCCATCAAGTATGGTTCACGGAAGCTACTAGGTATTGAGCCTGTCAAGGGCGTACAACTGTTGGCAGATGACTTGGGGCTTGATTCTGCACAACTATCTCCCTCTCAGCGTGATTACATTAAAAAGCAGCTGGATGAATTTCGTGGAACTGGCGCACCCGGTCAAGCTCAAGAATCTTTATATGGTGCGCTAAAAACTGGTGCTGCTGACATTACCAAAGAAGCGGAAGGCCGTGCGGCTTTGCGTAAATCAGATGCGGCAATAGCTCAGCAACAAGCAGAAGCACAAGCAGAGAAGATGCGCTTGGCTGGCAAAAAGACTACTGAGATTGGTGCGCAAACTACTGGCGAAGCACAAGCAGCACGTGCCCAGATTGGTCAAGAGCGTGAGGCTTCTGATGTTGGCAGCACGCTACGCCAGAAAATCATGTCGTTGTTTGGCAAAATGACAGAAGCAAGGTCTGCTCAGTACGAGGCTCAGAAAGCTATTCGTGATGCAGCTGTTGCAGAAAAAGAAACTGCTGGCAAGTTTGTAAAAGAGTTGCCAGAGTATCAATCATTGCTGACTGAGTTAAAAGCTAAACTTTTGATTGGCAAAGAGGCTAGAGAACAAGCTACGGCAAAGGTTACAGAGCCGGGCGTAAAGAGCGCTTACAGAAACATTTATGAAGCTGTTGCTGACCAGAAGGTGCAGATTGGAATTGACACCAACGGTAACCCAGCTTACAAAACTTTCCCTACTGCCTTTGAGGCGCTAGATGATGTGCGTAGGCGATTGGGTGATGTTGCGTTTGGTAAAGAGGTAGAAGGTTACAGCGCTATTGGTGCTGACATTGCTAGAACTTATTACAAGAAAATTAGCGACATTCAATCTAAGTTTGCTGGACAAGCTCACGATGACTTGCAAGGTGGCTACGAAGCTGCTTCTCGTTTGCTAGACAAATACAAGTCTCAGGCGGGTAAGAAAGCCACGGCAGCAGACAGGTTTGACCCTAGCCGATACAAAACAGATGCGGCATCATTGCCTAACGACTACTTTAATTCCAAGCAGTCTGTCGCTGACTTGCTGGAGTTAACAGGTGGTGACCGTGCGCTGGTCACACAAGCCGCCTCCGACTTTACTGCTCGTCAGTTGCGTGACAAGAACGCAAAAGGCGTGAAAGATTGGATGAACAAGAATGGTGATTGGCTAGAGTCATTGCCAGAAGTTAAATCAAAAGTAAGTAGTTACTTGTCTACTCTTGAGCGTGCTGAACGTGTGTCCGGCAAGACGGGAACTGCTGCCAAGATTCTGGAGTCTCGTGAGCCTACCGTGTTACGTGCGGGAGAAAAGGCTTTGGCTGCTGGCGAGAAAGAAGCTGGCGCTATCACGGCAGAAGCTCAGAAGCGTGTAGAGACTATTCTTGGAGACAAGAACCCTGCTGCACGTGTGCGGGAGATATTCTTATCTGGCAAACCTTCCGTGTGGAAAGAAGTTGGCCCTATCCTAGCGTCAGCAAAAGGCGGCAAAGAAGCGGTGGCAGAAGCTGTGCGGCAAATCATGGCAGACAGAGCAACGTCAGGACTTGTCAGTTCTGTGCGTGCATTTCGTGAAGATGTAGCGCCCAGTTTGCGTGAAGCCAAGTTAATGACACCAGAGCAGCTAAGTAGTTTGGAAGCCCAGCTACAAGCTATTGCCAACTCTGCTCTAGGTGAGCCAGCTAAGTTAAACATGCTGCAGACTGCTGTTAAGAATGCCATCATTGGTGTTACTGCTCAACCTGTGGGAGGTATGGCAGTTAGCGCTGGACAAGCCGCTATGCCCAAACAATCATCTTCAGATGTGCTAAACAGAAGCGGTAGTGTTGGTTCTGCTAAACCCCGTTTTTAAGGAGTGAACATGAGCGAAAACAGAAAAGAAACTTTGGAAGAGAGAGATACCCGCAGAGGTGGGGAGAATGAGTTACGTGGCAGCAGAGATGCTCAGCGTGCGCTAGCTCCTAAAGCGCCTCGCAAAGACTATCGCAAGACAAAACGGTAATGGCTAGAAAAGACAAGGGTATTAACCCAGACCTAGAGAAAGCAATCTCTGACTTGCTGAAATCAACCATGCTGGATGAAACCGCATCGTTGACAGACAAGACTAAGATTCTTGACCGTGCTCTCAAACTTGAGCAGCTGAAGCTCAAAATGAGTGATGACGAGTGGGGTTCTGGGTTTGGGTTAGACGATGATGAAGAGAAGTGATAATATGGTTATTCCAACATTAAGGGGGTATAACCGTGGAATCAATCCAAATCATTCGTTTAGCGTTAGGGGTCATCTCAGACCGCTTAATTACCATAGTGGCTCTGCTGAGTTCGTGTGGCCTGACTTGCTACACACTGTGGGCAGGGGGGTGGGAGCGAGTGGCGACACTAGCAATTTATGTGGTTTTCGCTTATCTTACGGTAGGCATAAAGGAGAAAAGTAATGCAGTACATTCCCAAAGTAAAGACGGTTAAAGTTGTAGCCGGTATTTCATCCGGCATGATTGAAGATAAGCTCTGCCCTAGGGGTGAGTTTAGTCCCGGCAAGCTGCCTTCCGGTGGCTTTAATCCCGTGTGGAACTTCAAGAACAATGAGCCTAACGACTACTTTACACGCAAACAATCACCTACATCTGGTGGTAGCAAGAAGAGTTAATCATGGCGAACAACATTGCCTTTCAAGCGCAAGGTAAGACTACCCGTATTAACGTATCAACCACGGCTAATACGGTATCCATTTTGTCTGACAGTCCTTGCAATCAAGTGAGAATTCACAATGGTACGGCAGCTGAAGTGTTTATTCGTTTGGGTACGGGTTCTACAGATGATGCGGTAATCCCTGTAGCGGGAACGCCAGCATACGGAACAATCTTGCACAACAACCAGACTGTAGTGTTTACTGCGCCCAAACAATCAACGAATGTAGCTTCGCTGTATGTTTCTGCTATTGTTTCTACGGGTACAGCAATCGTTTATGTAACACCCGGCGAGGGATTGTGATGTGTGATGCGGTGGGTTGTCATTGCGCTGCTTACCGCATCGTTGCTTGTATCTGCTCAAAGTAGGTGCGGCGTATATGAGTTATACGCAATAGGTTATAGGATACACAATCCGTCAGAACGGCATCAGCAAATGATTGCGTGGCTTAAAAACAATGAGCTGTATTGCAAATCAAGCGACTATGTAATTATTTGGAATAATTTGGCACAATGGGCGGGAACAGCGGATTCGGCAGAAACTAGAGCGTTAATTTTGCGAGGGTATGAAGAAGCGATTAAACGTGAAAAAAAATGATTACCCTGCACAAATGGTATCCAATGGTGGATGCTACTGGTTACCCAGATAGGTTGGATGCAGCTGACCGCAGGGCTGAGCGTTTACAGGCAGAACTTGATACAGCAATAAAGTATAAGAAAGCCAAAGACAAGGTAGACGAGTTAGAGGTAGAGTTGTACAACAAGAAGGCACAAAAGAATGTGCTGGAGTTAGAAATTTTTACCCATCGCAAGTTGGATATTTATGTATGACCAAGAAACCAGACATGCCAGACACAAAAGAAAGAATGACACTGTACGTAACCTTGATGGTAAGCACGACTCTGTGCATTTCCGTTTTGGCTATGGTCACAGCCTTTCTCCTTGGATTGTGGGCCAAGGAAGTGGACAACGCAGAAATCTTCAAGATGATTTCACCCGCTTTTTCTACACTTATCGGCGGCATGATTGGCTTCCTGAGTGGTATCAAACTAATGTCAAATGAGGATGATAAGAAATGATGGGACTAGACGCATTACTACAGGTGGGCGGCAAGCTCATTGACAAGCTCATTCCAGACCCAGAGGCAAAAGCTCGGGCGCAGCTGGAGTTAACCAAGCTGGCGCAAGATGGTGAGTTAGCAAAGATGGCTAACGAAACCAAACTGTTTGAGGTTGAGCAGGAAAACGTCACCAGACGAGTTGAAGCTGACATGGCTAGTGACAGTTGGCTTTCCAAAAATATACGCCCTATGACGCTTATATTCCTTCTGGTGGCCTATTCTGGCTTTGCCATCGCTTCCATCTTTGATTTTGAGACACGTGGGGCATACGTAGAACTACTGGGGCAGTGGGGTATGCTGGTCATGTCCTTCTACTTTGGTGGCAGGACTATGGAGAAGATTGCAGACAGGGTTAAGAGATGAACTTATCTGAACACTTTACTCTTGATGAGCTAACGCATACCGACCATCGTGAATATGATAATACGCCAAATGATGCGGAACTGGAAAACCTCAAAAGACTCGCAGCCTTCCTTGAAGAAGTCAAATCTGCTCTGGGAGGAAGACCCGTTATGGTTAACTCAGGCTTTAGAAGCAAGCAAGTCAATGACGCTGTTGGCTCTAAAGATACTAGCCAGCATCGTATTGGTTGTGCTGTGGACATCCGAATACCTCAACTAACCCCTGACGAAGTAGTGAAGACCATCATGGCCTCTGGCTTAGCTTACGACCAGCTTATTCGTGAGTTTGACCGCTGGACGCACGTGAGCATTCCCAATACGGCTGGCGCTGCACCACGCAAGCAAGTGCTTATCATTGACAAACAGGGGACTAGAAACTATGCCTAGAAAGAAGCCTAATCTCTCTGTTGGCAGGGGTGAGAAGCAATCTGTCAGGGCTGGCGGTGGTCTGACTGCTAAAGGCAGGGCTAAGTACAACAAAGCCACTGGCAGCAAGTTAAAAGCCCCAACGAAGTCCGGGCCGAGACATAAATCATTCTGTGCCAGAAGTAAGAGCTGGACAGGCGAAAGAGGGAAAGCAGCAAGAAAGAGATGGGGATGCAGATGAAAACACCTAAAGCCAAACGTGGTCTTTACTACAACATCAACAAAAGACGTAAAGCTGGTAAGCCAGCAAAAAAACCCGGGCAGAAAGGTTATCCCACTGCCAAGGCTTTCAAGAGAGCTGCGAAGACCGCTAAGCGTTAAGGCGCTGGCAGTAGACCGCCTTCAAACAAGTATGTCCCAAAGTGTCCTAGCGACACCCACGGGGCTGCGTATATCTTGATGCCGTTATCACGGGCAATCTTGCAAAACGCATAATCCTCAGAGAGGAGTCGCTCTGTTTCTTTCTCAATAAATACGGGGAAGAATTCAGAGATGCGGTCAGCTTTCATTTGACCAGAGGTGTCGCCCACATCATTGATGTAGCTGGCTACCACTGGCTTTAACTTTTCAAACACTTTACGCTTAATCAGCATAAACCCTGTACCCCCGGCAAATATCTCAATAGGCTTGTCCCGAGCCACAGTCACCTCTCCTTTGTAGTCAACAAGGTTCACCACCATGCTGCCAGTGAAATGCTTGAGATGCTCTGGGGGATAGCCTTTCTTTACAGCCATGTCCACAGTTCTCCAGTTGATTTCCTTCTTAGGATATATCCCGCAGATAATGTCTTTGTCTGCTTCCATCATGCTGATAATGTCGGCAGGATTAAAGCGAATGTCTGCGTCAATGAACATCAGGTGAGTGCATTCCTTCCTCTGCATAAACCCGTGTACGAGGCCATTACGGGCACGCTGCACGAGGCTTTCGTTGAACATGAATGAGAAAGATACGTCAATGTCTTTCTCTTTCAACAAGCCCGGCAGTGGTACTAGCGACTGACAAAAGAATCCAGTTGTCATGCCGCCATACATAGGTGTTGTAACAAACAGGTGCTTGCGCTTGGCAGCACGTGTCTTCTTAACTGGTTCTGCTTTCTTGATTACTTTCTTTGTTGCCATGATTAGTCCTTGCTTATGAATGACATGCCATCTTCAAAACCTGACCTGTAAGCCAAGTCCCAGATTTCTTTGATGGTGAGGTTGATGAGAGCTAAGATATGTCCTCTACTCTCAGAACATACTTCCCCGTCTTGGCTGATTTCCTCCAGCCGTGGATATGAATTTTGATGTTGGCTTTCCTGACCCATAAGACAGTCTCACTTTCTTGTATCTTTTTAATACGGGAGGAGACACCAGATGCGGTTACCTGCACAGCCAGTATCTCCTCTCCCCGTAAACATAATAAATCGCACCACCCCCAGAGGTCTTTACGCACACGTGCAAAAGGATTCCAGTGTTCAACTATCTCCACCAGATAACCCTGCTCACGCAGGTACGCCAGTGACCGCTGAGTGGGTGATGTTTTAGTAGCCATCAGAAGGGCACGTCACCAGAAAAGTCATCGCTGGCTTTAGGTTTTGTAAACGTAGCTTTCTTCTCATAGCTTGGCTGCACTTCACGGGGAGTCTCCCGCTGCTTCTTGCTCCAGTTATCTTCAGACAAAGACAGCAGGTCTACAC
>Ga0114969_10001198_pt1 | contig 22119 bp, 16 predicted proteins | sample M_130807_MF_Meta_FD_87316 | JGI IMG/M metagenome (GOLD analysis project Ga0114969, IMG submission 87316) | Freshwater microbial communities from Lake Montjoie, Canada to study carbon cycling - M_130807_MF_MetaG | ecosystem: Environmental > Aquatic > Freshwater > Lake | place: Lake Montjoie...
ACATTCGACAGGTTTTGCTGTGAATTCCACACAACGAGAGCCAAATTGATACACGGAATTGCGCACTTCGTGAACAGGGGGGCCTCGTACAATAAGACAATCGGGGCCTTTACAAAGAGGACGAAACATAGCAGCAATACCGAATCCTAACATAATACTGATAAGGGTTCCCATTCCAGGTATCTTAAGAAGGGAAGACAGATCAAACATTCCTTATACTATCATGGTAAAAAAATCGCATGATAGTGTAAAGGATGATTTTACAGCATCTGAAATTCTTTCCTTTTCTGTGTGGACTTGCTGCAGGCATCTTTATTGTCTATATCTTGAAACCCTCTGCGGTTGTAGTAACAAAGTATCCGAATGTAGAACAGGCGGAAACTACGGTGTATCGTGATCGTAACGGCACATGTTTCAAGTATGAGACAAAGACGGTCGATTGTGAGAAGAACGTGGATCGCATTAAGCCGTATCCTCTACAGTAAGACGCCCTATACGTTGAGGTTGTAAGACCATGAGAGACGGAATTGCGCGTTCGTCGTTGGTCGTGTAATCAATGTGATTTCGTGGAATACCGAACAGCATTTTGACGTGTCTTAGGGGAGTGCGACTTTCGCTGTATTTGGTTCCCTCGTCCATCATGAGTTTAGTTTTAAGAGCCACTTCTTGAAGGGTTGTTATTCGCTGTGTTTGAGTCTTTGCCATTTTATAAGCATCGGTGGCCTCTAAGAGTTGCTGCTCTGCATTCGAAAAAGACCGAAAGGCTTCGTCTTTATCTTTCTTAATGGCTTCAAGGGCTTTTGATACAGTTTCAAGAGCCTCTGCGCGGATTTCCGTGTCTCCTTGAGCGAGGGCAATCAATGCATCCTTGGAATATGTGTGTTTGATTTTTACTACGGGTTCCTTACGGGCTCTAGCAGGATCCTCACGGAACAACTTGGGATCCAGTACAAGAAAGGATCCGTCTGTGTCCATTACGACATTTCGATGCTTGTTGTAAGCAGTGACCCATTGATCGAGGGTTTTGATGTTAGAAGGATTGACAGTGGTCATGCGTCTCTATCTATGAATAAGAACACATTTGTTGTAATTCCAACGGATCCTAAAGTCCGGTTCAGGAACTGCGCGAAGCCACAGTAATTCTTTTCAAGAGATAAGAAAGAAGCAATGAACAACGCCTTAATTTGGGTCTTTGGAATTATGCTTGCGCTCGTGATGGGAATCTTGCCGTTTGGATACTTTTCTGGGATGGCGCAGGCACTCAATATCTTGGATCCTTTGGGAATCCCGATGTTGATTGGATTTGTCGTGTTGGTTGCAGTCATCAGTTTCCTTGCTGCGTTGGGATCTGGTACTCTTGCGCAATCATCCAATTGTGGGGAAGTCAAATCGATGTCTCGCGTTGCTAGTAATGCTGGCATTGGAATGGCCATTGAAGTCGTCTTTGTCTGCATAGGACTTTTCGTGCCGGTGTTGGGGACCATTACAAGCGATTACTTCTTAGGGGGATCACCAGGCGTCGACAAAGTTATGGCGAAACAGGTGGACGTAGGATTTTGGGCTGCTTGGGGAGCGATGTATGCGATGATTGTGGCATCGACGAGTTCCGCCACTTGCTAACAACTGAAGTAGCATTTCTGTATTATTGCAAATAATACCAAAATGAGATTATTGAGGCGCTTCTTCACCGTAATAGATGTATTTGGGTCCATCTTCTCGTGAGTCATTGCGGATATAATACCCGGGCTTTGCGTGACGGCGTCGTAATCGACGGCGATGATAGGGTATGGAATTTTTGCGTACAGGAGGGATCTCAGCAGGTTCGGGAGTAGCAGGTTCCGGTGATTCTAACAATGAACTGACTTGTTCTTGTAATTGTGATAGTTGTTCAGACAGTCGTGATTGGATTGTTGATTTATCATTGGTCACAGGTGTATTAACTACAGGTGTATTAACCAGAGGTGTATGCTTATACTCATAGGCTCCAGAGGCAACGTTCGATAGCATGGTCACAACGAGAGAGGCGGCTCCATAGGATAAAAAGGACCATAGGATGATAAACATCCACACCGGGAAAATCGTCGCCTTTTTGGTGTTATGAAGTCCGAATTCCTTCCACACCTTATTTTCAAACATCGCCTTCGGCTGTAAGATCAGCAAGGCTGACACGCCAATGATGTAAATCCCGAATGCAAACCACAGCACATTCATTCCTAATTAGGGGGGCTCAAAATTCATCCTCGTCTTGACGGATTCGATTTTCGTAGCCTTCTTGCGGTGCTCGTTGAACTTCGCTGGCTTCTGATTGAGGCCCCACCACGTGATCTCCAAAATCATTGATACCCATTTTACGGATATCACTGAATTGTAAACCGACCACCTTTTCATTATAGCCTACAAGGTTTTCAAGACGACCTTGTCCCCACACACCGAGTTTCAGTTGTTTCTTAATGACTTCCACATCGTGAAGACTCTTGTCCTCCACCTTTAAGCGTGACATCACGACGGATTTCTCGATTTCTTCGCGGACACGGAGCACGTGCGCAATTTCGTCAGGAGATCGCTTGAATCGCAGCGCATAATGAGTACCGGCATCGAGTACATCTTGTAAGAAGGCTAAGAAGAAGATGGGAGCGGAATCGCGATCTGCTGGATTCACAACATCTGCGTACAAGGGACTTGTAGGTGTCAGAAGGGATAGCATTCCGGAACAGACGATCCACTCTAACACAATGGACCATTCCTCGGCCAGAATATCCTCGCTGGGTTTGAAGGTCGAGACAAAGAGGGATAAAATAGTGGACAACCACTGAGTGAATCTGTGTAAAGCCCTACGAAGATATTCCGTCGTAGGACCCTTGAGATAGAGGATGTAGGGATTGACAGTAGAGTCCCCGCGGACCCAAATCTTACGTAAAATTTCCAAATGGTCGCGGTTAATGGAAGGAAACCATTTGCTGAGCGGCAACTTGTTTGCAGATCCGCCCGCAGTATAAGCGTGCGTTAAGGCTTGTTGTCCAAGCACAACAAGGAAATTCTGGCACAACTTGGCTCCTTCTGTTGCATCCGACAGTTCGGCGTGAAACTCACGTAGCAGACTCGCTGTTTTCGCAGGATTTCCCTGGGATCCGAGGGGTTCATTGCGGTGTTCTTTTGAGAGATGGTTCAACAACGTTCGTATCTCACTGTCTTTCCCTGCAGCGCCGACTTCGATCATGCGGGCTTCTAATGCTTTTACAAGCATATCGCGAGAGCCGACGAAGGGCGACAATTCCTTTGCTCTTGCGATTCCCTTGGGAATCTTCTTGTCGTGGATTGTTTCAAGCGCCTTCAGAAGTTTTGCGTACTCGATGTCCATTCCTGCTGGAAGGATCTCATTCAAGGTTGTACCTATGATTCGCAATTGTTCAAGGTCCGATAGAGCAGGACGTCGTACAACCTCATGAAGTGCCAAATGTTTCTTGACTGCCGCTTCCAAGCCCAAGAAGGTTTTGTCTGTAATAGCAATCTTTTGATCTGTAAATGCTTGAAGACAGATTTGCTTTCGTAAGACGGCTTGGGCCTCCAGTTTCTTTGTTATAACCGATTCCTTTTCATCGGAAATTTCGGACAGGGACAAATAGGCCAATTGGGTAGGCAATTCAAAGCCACAGTTACGACACTTGGAATCAGATCCAAATTCGTGATTCTGACCATAGCGACGACCTTGATAGCACTTCTTCATAAAGAGTTTGTAATAGTCTTCGGGTTCGAGAGCAGGGATTTGCGTTATTTTGAGAGGAGCAGACCAAGGAACACGAATATGAGTACTGTAGGGACCGCTTGCCAAGTCTTTCTTTCCAACGATAAGGGCCCCTTCGTGTAAGACATCGAGTTCTTTCTTGGTGGCTTCTGGGATACTCAAGGATTTATAACCGAGACCGTGTTTGGCTACGGATTGAAGATTCTTCACGCAGCAGATCCCTTCGGATTTGAGAGGATGAAGTACCGTTCCTTGTGCGGATTCCGCATGAAACTCCTTGACCAGGATGTGGGAGAGTTGTGCCGTGCGTTCCTTTATGTAAGGCGCCATGACTGTATAGGCCTTGTCCTTGACATTCGACGTAAAACTTGCAACATTCTTAATGGGATCATCTGCAACAGCGTCTTTGAGAAAGGGAAGAGGGCGGAAGGAAGGAGGAAGCACGTCTTCTTTCGAGGCCAGAACTACCACCGATGCACCTTCTCCCACGCGTTGGTCTCGCTTCTTTGTAAGGCGCTGGACATACAAATCGGTCACTTGCGCAATGTTGGGAAGTTTGGGCAATCCAAGAAGTTTGAGCATGGCTTGTCGTATTTCACCTGCTACAGCATCGCGGCGCTTTCCTACATCTGAAATGGTACTCCAGGACGTAAGACCCCAAGGACTGTCTTCACGATACACACTGGCAATGACACAGCCGATGTAGTACACGCATCCAAGACCGATGGCGGGATCGTCGCCGTCGAGTGGAAAGCCACCTAGGGAAAAAGGACAGGTGGCCTTGGGAAAGGGAACTGGAATTTCTGTATCGGCTGTTTGTAACTCAAGGACACATAGTGCACCTATCACACCGATTTGTAAATTACAGAGTAGTTTCTTGTATTCAGGAGGAACGGCCACCTTCTTTCCGCTGGCTTGTGCATCGGCTAGTAATTTCTGTCGTTGTGCTGTGTAGGCTTGTTCCTTGGGCGCCTTCTCTTCTAAGTATAGGGTGGCCGACTTGATGGTGCGTGCGTAAATCTCTTCATTGCCGGAAAAGCCGGCGCCCTCAAAGATTGTACGAGCAATTAAGTATAACACCTTCTGTTGCCCCGTATACACCAGCGTGGATTCCGTCGCAGCAATTAGTGCCAAATCATCGTCGTCGTTGGGCTCCGCTTCCATGACTGCACGACCTGATAGAGGAATGCCGTCGTCGTCAAATTCCAAACTTGTATCGTAGTCGATTTGTTGGATTTTCTGTCCGCAGTGTTTACAAATGTAGTTTCCTTCAAAGACGTGAGGGCTGGCGTAGTCAAGGAGCAAGGTTTTGTGAAGAATGGTTCCACGTCCTGGATGACGCATTTCTTCAATCAGGAGTTTCTCGTGTTTACAGACGAGGGGAAGTTTACAGAGTCCACACAGAATCCACTGGTTGTGTTGACCCACTCCCGTTTTTTGGATGTAATCTTCGAGCATATCGATGCGTTTCTTGGAATCTCGAATGCCGCGAATTTGTTCCACCTTGTCGACGTGAACGCAGGGATTAATCTTGGGTTTGCTCTTAAACGCCGCCTGATTTTGTAGGCGAGTCGTTTCACGAAAGGCAAGACGCTTGGATTCGGCTTTTGCAGAGGCTTCCATAGCAGCCACAGTATCTGTTTTAGCGGCTGTTGCAATCCAAAGAGGCAGCGCAGTACATCCAGCAGCCTGTAAGAGTGCTGCTGTAATACGAAGAGGATCTGCATCCTTATCCACAGAAGAGGACACCACTTCTTCAGGAATGGGTGTTGTAGACAATACAGAATCAGGGAAGAGCGCTCCATACACGGGTTGACTGGGATCTTTGCGAGCAACCTCACTCTTGGCCTTTGCGAGGGCCGTTGTTTCCATCCACGCCTCTTGATTCTCTTTCAAGTTAATGGCGGCGACCATCGAAGGGGACCATTCGAGGAAACGGAGTCCAAGTCCATCCAAATAGGATTGAATTGCGTTATCGGTATATCTTAGAGCCTTGTGTTTTAATTGATCTCGGATCACATCGGCTAGTACAACGGATTCACCAGGACGTATAACACGTTGTTTCTCCCATTCTTCATTCAGTCGCTCATCAAAAAAAGACAAGGGTCTTCGAATGGATTCACTGTTCAGAATATCATACAGAAGAATGGAGGATCGTGCGGGAGAGCGTTGAAAGGCTAGATCTCGTGACAACAAGACGTGGGCCAGAGTGACAGCAGTATCTGCATCCGCGACTACAAAGGGAACGCCTGTTTTTGTATCCATCAGAATGCTTCCAGAGAGCAAACGAGCGGCTCGTGTTTGGATGTTAGTGATTTCGTACGAAGACAGTGATTCAATTTCGCCCTTCCCACCAAACCGCAGGGGTTTGTAACCTGGGATATCTGTAGCAGGATAGCCTCGTACTGGTTCAGGAGGGGCTTTGGATCGTAACACATCTTGATCGACGCTGATGCGGGCTCCTTCGGGATTCACGGCCTGATACGGTGACGCATTGCCAAGAAGTGCTTTCAAGTACGCGGCGAAGGCATTGGTTCCTACAGCGTTGGAATAGTCCGACGACGCTTGAAGAAGGCTGATCAAGGATTTTGTATCCTCTTTTACAATCACACCTTCGCTTGTATTTCCAGTTTGATCCGCGTACAGAGTTTTGTTCAGATCCACAACAGGAAGTAGAGACGCAATGGGGTTGGTTGTCTTCTGAGCCACATCTTGGAGCGTGTGAGGAACGTAGGAACGAGTTTCACCGAGAATGAGGGCGTGATCTGCATCTCGGACAACAATGGAATTCTTAAGAGCTAAGAAGACATCGACCTCGCGATACAGGCGTGCCATTTGTTTCGGATCCTTTTGCTTCTTGTAGGGAAGCGCTTTGATTAAGGAAAGAAACATTGATTCTCGCTGAGAGATATCATCCCACAGTTTGTTGTCATCGGAATCAACGCTACTGAGACCTGCTGTTGTAAAGATATCATCGAGTTCCGGGATTCCTTCCACAGGAGCTTCTTCTGCATGTAACGCATCTTCCGCCTTGTTTTCTTCAGATGCAAGGTCCTCTGGATTTCCGATGGGAACGAGCACAAGATCCTTGCTTCCAAGAAAGCCGAAATCCATGACCTCGAGCGCAGTTCCTCGTCGTACAATGATAGCGTCTTGTGATTCATTTGCATAAATGGCTTCAACCGTGACAGTATCTGTAAGATGGCCCTGATTGTCGTACAATTGAATCTGATCTTGTGCAAAGATCGCAAGTTGCGCTGAGAACGCAGGATTTTTACGTTTTTCGTGGATTTGGACTTCCTTTACACCCAGTGTATCCAAAAACAGGCCGGATTCAGGATCTAAAGGGAAATCAACAGCGGTGGTGCTACGTGTTTCGGGTCGTACTCGGATGAGAGAGTCATCACGGTACAAGATACGACCGGTGGTACTTTTAAAGACTTGGGACAGGATCGTAATACGATCTCCCAATTCGGGAATTAGTTCTTCATCAGACATTCGCCTCTATTGGTGTGAAACGTTTTGTCAGCAAGCAACCAACCGGATGCGTGGAAAAAATTGAACAACGTTCAGAGCATCGGCTCTTTGTATTCTTTCCTACAAATCAAACATGTCTGTAAACAACAGTGTGATTCTCTCTGGTAGCATACATGAGGGTGGCTTTATTAAAGGTTTCAATCGTAAAGGATTTACGGATCACAAACTTGTAAACGAAGAACATGCAAATGGTCTTGATGCAGGGGCAACTTCCATAACTTATAAAATAAAGGGATCAAAGATTTGTATTATAGATAATGGACTAGGTATGAATGAAGAGGATGCCAAGAATATGACTGCAGTACATCGTGAAAATCATGCTGTTGCACCGAAGAGAGGCGTCAGTGGACTTGGTTCAAAGCCTGCCGGTAAGATGTTAAGTGAGGATACGTATAATACTTATTATACTCGTAAAGAAAATGGTCCTTATTTGGCAATAGAGTACAACTGGGCAAAAATGCTTAGTGAAGAAAAATACACAGGTAATGTCATAATTCGTTCTCTTACAGAAACAGAGAAGGAGGAGTTTGATTTGGAGCATCCTGAAGGTCATGGAACTACTATTGAGTTTCCCAATACAACAAGATTACGCCGCACCATTGAAGATAATTTTAGACCTATAAATAAATTGAGTATTTCACAGGATCCTTTGGATCGAATTGGAATCGTTTATGGTGCAGATCCTGTTCGTGTATCGATGCAAAAGGAAACGGATTCAGAGGTTATTCTTCCCACGTATGATTACTTTGGTGCAGACGATTATGAATATTATGGTGGAAAGCAGATCGATCGTATTGAACAATGGAATCACAAAAATTCCAAAGTGAACGATGTGCGATATATCTTATATCCATCAGATGGTTCAACTCCTTTGGAAGTTCATAAGGCTGGTGCAGGATATAGCAAAGAACCTGAACCTATGAAAGAAAATCTTCTTGAATATGTATTTGCGGGACCTTTTACGAATGTGTGTGGACTACGTAAAGACGCTTTAATATACGATGAAAGCAATCCGAAGCCATTTGCGACAGTAGATGTTATTGGGGAATACAATAAGAAATATTTAGGTGATGATTCTACTACAAGTAGGTTGTTTCGTGGAAGTAATAAACTAAGAAGAAATTTACAAATAATTGGTGTGTTTAAAACTCCTGAATATACATTGTCATCTGCTCGTGGGAATCCTCTGTCAAACCTATCAATGTTACAACTTCAGAATGAACTTTGTTTTAATCCTGTTAGTAAACAGGATCATCCTCAAGATATTGCGTGTGGAATTCAAGAAAATAAAAATCAGTTTAATGGTGATGCTATGCCTAAAAATCTTACACGTCTTGTAAAATATTGCAGGGAGAAGAAAGCAAAGGCGATTTGGTTATCGTTTCCCGCAGAAGTAAGGGGAGAAGTACACGAAATGAATAGTGCTGCCAGTACGGAGACAACAACGCCGGCGTCTGAGTCTACAACACCTCCCTCTGTCACGCCGCCTCCTGAGTTTGAATCTCCTGGACAATCCATTCTAGATGTGTCTGCGCAAGTAGAGCAGCCAGTAGTGCAACCCGTCTTGGCGCAAGTCTTAGACCAGGTTGCAGCACAAGTCGCAGACCAGGCTGCAGCGCAAGTTGTAGAGCATATCGAAGAAGTCATAGAGCATGTGGAAACTGTCAAAGACTCGTCTCCTCGAGTGGCAGTAGATGTGCAAGGATACCGCAGGGGCACCGTAACAGGCAGTGAACTAAAAATACGTTGGGAACAGTATCTTCAGAGATATCATATCGCTGACGGTACAGAGTATACTGGTAAACACGTGGAATTGTTCAATCTTATAGGAGATCTTCTAAGAGAGTAGAGGATATACAGGTTCTATTTTTACTCCCATTGCTTGGTGGAAAATGTAGGCGCAAACATACGTTCTAACCCAGGTGTCCACTTGTTGAAATCCTCATATTTCCAGAAGCGACCGTTGGATTTGTCTTCGACTCCGCTCTTATCAAAGTAGGGATCGTCGTTCAGATGGTTGGAAATCTCGACGGAGGGTTTGGGGTGGCCGATGCCCTCTCGTAACACGTTCTGTTGTGTTTGTGCATCTTCCCACTGTTCCTTTCTTGATTTGGGTCGGAGTTCCGTAACAGCGTATTGATTTTCACCGGTTTTGGTTACAACGGGTTCATAATTGGGATCACCTGCATAGGTGTCATTCACTAGTTTCGCAACCGCTTCCGTTTCACTGTCGATGATGTGCTTGCTAATGTCTGTAGGATGGTACTGAGAGAGCAGGGCTCGTTCTCTTGCCTTTGCTGCTTCTTCCTCGGGAGTTGCAACAGTGGGTGTTTCCATCGATGAAAAGAAGACGCCCGACTTGGGTTCGCGGAATCCAGATTCCATACGGATGGCGTTAAAACTGTCTTCCTTGTCGGCGCGTTCTTGGGAGTTGAAGGGGAGATTGGCCCAGTCGAGGATATACTTGCTCATCATATCACTTTTGCTTTCAGGACTGAGGCCGTTGCGTTGTTGGCTTTCGGATTTGAAAATACGACTGTATTCGTAGTCGTCGAGTTTGTCAATGGGTGTTTTTGCACTGGTCTGTTCGTCATTGGGATTGTAATCAAAGACGGTGCGCGTGTTGTTTTGGTGTTGAATCCCTTCGGGAGGTTCTACATTATTATTCAAGCCCCCGATGATACCACGAGGCTGGTCGGGAGTGACAGGAAGGACTTGAGGAGGAATGCATTTGGCGCCTTGTGCGTACAAATCACTCAGATAGGAGGTGTAGTCGGACAGGGAGTTGAAAGTTTTACCGCCGGCGACAATTTGACCCTTATCATTGCGTATAGCGGATACAGGGCATTCGGGTACAGCAAAGCCTTCATTCATACTTGGAATAACCTGTTTTAGGGCAACAACAGCCAGGCAGACGACTACAAGGATGGTCAAGGGCACAACGATGCGATTCATCTCTGCTTGTCTCCACGTTTTTTTTATAGGACAAAAGTAAAGGATGTCGTTTGACGAAGCCAAACAATTTGACGAAGTCCGAACACAAGACGAAGCCAAACGCTTGGAGGAAGCCTTGGAGAAGAAGGATGGTGATGCGCTTCTTCTTGTCTTTGCAGATTGGTGTGGTCATTGTACGACCTACAAGCCTATGTGGAAGAAGATGTCACAAGTGGCAGATGGTGTCTTAACAGCGGCAGTTCACTTTGATCAGGTGGACAATGTACCTGCTCTAAAGGATGCGAAACTTGACGGGTATCCCACAGTGATTCGTGTGAAGGAAGATGGATCAGTGGAAACAGTGCCATCGGCAGATATGAGGGATGAGGAGAAGATGAAGACCATGATGCAGAAGACACCAAGGAAAAAGCAGCAAACAGGAATGATTGTAGGAGAACGACAGGAAGGTGGATCTTTACAAAAGCGGAAACGATCCCTAAGGGCCGGTAATCGCTTGCGATCCCTACGTCCTCCTGTATCGAGGAAACAACGCAGAACACGTCGTAAGAACACACGACGTGCTCGACGATTCTAGACCGCTGAACTTTTAAAATGAGCACTTGATGGATCCCTTTGGGATCCATGAAAGGCTCATATTAATAGATTCAGGGCGCCCTTAAGACTAATAGAACTTTAAAACGGGCACTATAAAAAACAGAGGCTATGCCTCTGTTTTTTTAGTACCCGTTTTAAATGTTCATTGGTCTAGAACCCTCGTTTTCGTGCGAGTTTTGTAATCTTGCGATCCGTGGCCTTGTCAATTGTAAGTTCCAGGGGCGAATTGCCACTGTTGTCTTCAGGGTCTTGAATGGGTCCCAAACTTCCTGATTTTAATAAAGGCTTCGATGTACATCCTCCCATAGTTTCTATTCTGGATGAGTAATAATTTACACATCCAGAATAAGATGGCTACTGTAGCAGATCAATTACGGACTCTCTTGGCCAGTGGAATGTCCAAACGGATCCGACTTGGATTCACGATGGATAGCAAGTCCTACACAACTGAATTTGATATTACAAGTGATGAAACACAATTAAAGGTGCTAAATCCATGTATTAAAATTGCTTATGAGCATGAAAATTCAACTACAGGTCTACATCCGTACACCGGATCTCTTTTAGCCAATTCTGCTGAAAAAGGGTGTTTTACACCCACCTTGGTTCGTACAGACGAGTTTGGACCCCTTGATGTGTTACAAATTCTAAAAACTAAAATTGCCTTATTATTTCCGATGGGTGGACCCTTATGTATTACTGATGTTGCAAGGAAAGGAGATGTGTTTTTGTCATCCTTCAACATTGTAAGAGGAGGGAATGCTGTGTATGAGAAATATGGATATGAATCCGTGTTTCTTAGCGAGGTAAAAGGAATTGTTCATGCGGCCTATTGGGATCAGTTCTTTGTAAAACAGTATTTACAAAAAGAACTAGTAGATTTCATCAAATTTGTGAATACAGCATTCCATACACATTTTCTTACAGACCTGGATCCGGCAATGCGATTGACAGACATTATGAAACAATTTCCAATCGAATACGAACAATCATATTACGAACATCAGAAGACCACCGTTGGAGGAGTTGTATTGCCCATCAGTGACTTGATTGTAATTAGAACGGGGAATTATCGGGCATTCATAAGAGCCCACGGATCAGCACCTGTTCCTTCCGACATCATGGAAGTTACTGAAGTTGGTCGCAATACAGCCTGGTTATTCTGTTTGAATCCTGAGAAGTGGTTGCCCTCTGATGCACGAATGGTGTTTACCTCTCTTGTTGTTTCATCGTTATCAGTGTCATCATCTAGAAAAAGGAAGCGACGAACACGGCGTCGGCAAACTAAACGAACTCATCGCTAGATGCCTCGCTTCTTAGCAATTGCATTGATGCGTCGGTCAATCTTTGCTTCCGCTTTTCGTTCGGTTTCAGGTTTTACAGGAGTTGCTGCCACGACTCGGGACATGGATGCACCCAAGCCACTGGTGCCGCACGAAATGGGTGTAACCGGTCCGTGATCTTCCAAACGTGTAAAGATTTTATCAAGCATTTTTCTACTATAGGCCCCGATGTTTTCCAATTGCGTCGATTCGTTTTATTTCGGCATCTGTCAGTGGTTTTGAACTTACAGTCCGAATTGGACGTAAGAACAGCACTGGCATTTCCAAGAGTTGTTGTGATCTTTTCGGATTGCAACGGTTTCAGTTCTTGTTTCTGCTGCGTTTGCTGCGTTGATTGCCCGGATCCCATTCTATTCCTAGGATAGAATGAGTTCTGAGGTGACTATACCCGTTGGATCTATAGGACCCACAGGATTTATAGATCCGAACTTGACAGCAGGAGTAACATCAACAGGGCTTACAGGAGGTACAACAAATACACTCACGACAAAGGAAGACGAGGATGATGATGACGGTCACCTGACGTATCGAGAAATGGACGCCCTTATTACAAAATATTACAATAGTTCCAGCAATAATAATGCGACTATTTGTAATATTATTGCTGTATATTTGAAAGGACAGAAACTGCTGTATGCGGAAGCCAAAACGCATTGCGAACAGAAGTTACACTTTTTGATGCTTCCTTCCATCTTTTTTACAGTTGTGGGCAGTGTGCTCAATCTGACGATTAAAGATCAGCCGTATGGAAACACAATTGTTAGTGGTCTCAACGCCTTTATCGCCTTTCTTCTGGCACTCGTCAACTATTTGAAACTGGACGCAAGGGCAGAAGCACACAGAACGAGTGCATATAAGTTTGACAAGTTAGAACAGGCACTCGTGTTCAACAGTGGTAAAGCGATGTTCATGTCGTATCCGAAGGAACAGATGGAAGCCCTTGTAACAAGCACAGAGAAGGATGTAAGAGAGATTAAGGAAACCAATCAGTTTGTACTCCCTGAAAATATTCGATATTCCTATCCACTTCTCTGCGGTACAAACGTATTTGCAAAGGTGAAGGACGTCCAAACAGAGGAAATGGTGTTGATTGATCGACTCAAAGACATTCTAAACGACATGACGGAACTGGAACAAAGGAATCCACCTCCTGTAAATTTGACGCAACTTCTTCTTGATTTGAAACAGGAACAACGCAAAATGGTGAAACAGATATTGGAACTGCGTAAGGAGTTCTTACGGATTGACGATAAATTTGAAGAGGAAATTCGGCATAATCGCAATAAGTGTAGCAAACGATTCCAAGTGTGCGGATGTCTAAAGGTCTAAATGCAAACAATATCCGCAGTAAGAATCTATCGACGTCTTCGTGTAGATCGCCTACGACGGTCCGTGTTCTTGTTCTTGCCCCGTTTCACTGTTGCAAATTTGTTGTTATTTCGTTTTAAGAAGTTGGGAACATTGGGTGTTTCTGGTTCCACAATATTTGAAAGATCATTTGCAGGAATAGGAAGTCTAAATCGGGGTGGTCGTGGTGGTGTAGGAGGTACTGGTTTTGCCCGTGGTTTTTGTACAAGTGAAAATATATTGATTGAAGGACGTGATGTTATACTTCCTGTTGTCATTCTATAATGAATTGCGAGATTAGTCCACTGAACTTTTAAAGTGAGCACTTGATGGCGCCCTTTGGGCGCCATGAAAGGCTCAATTTAATAGATTCAGGGCGCCCTTAAGTCCACTGATTCAAAAATTGAGGGGACCGAAGCGCCTCAAAAAGTAAGCACAATGATCAATACTGCTGAACCGCTTGTCTTCCAGGTAAAGGATATCCTGGCGAGGGATCAAACACTGGAAGATGATACGGATAATAGCAGCGAGGATAGAAAAAGCGATGATTTCGAATCAAGAGATAAATTCACAAACAAGGCGTATCAGATCATCTTGTTTGGGAACACGATCGATGGCAAATCCGTCAGTCTGACGGTGAACAAGTTCAAACCGTTCTTCTACGTCCGAATTCCGGACGTTTTAGTGAATGACGCTGGTGCAAAGGTGAAGTTCCAGGCCTGGGTATCAAACAAGGTCCCTGAATCCTGTGATACTTCCACCACCTTGACCTACGAACAGCACAAGACCTTATACGGATTCAATGATGGAGCCAAGTCCACCTTTCTCAACATCCAAACACAGACGAAGTCCCTGTCGATGTACCTGAAAGACTTCTTCTTAACAAAGAACTCCACCTCCAAACCCATCAAGATATCACAACTCTTTGGAGAAGCCGCGGTTTCAAAGATTATAGCAAATCCTGCTGGAACTAGTTTTGTGGACGGAGATCGTGTTGGACTCAAGGTGTACGAATCCAACATTGATCCTATGCTTCGTTTCTGTCACATTCAAGATATCTCGCCGGCAAACTGGGTGGAAGTCCCAGCGGATCTCTGGGAGGAGGATCTTGCCACGGATTCAAAGATGGATATTAAGGCTACCGCAGACTACATGGACGTTCATAAAGGAAAGGACGCAGGAATGTCTCCCTTTACAATTGCATCGTGGGATATAGAGTGTACCAGTAGTCACGGTGATTTCCCACAGGCGAATAAAACCTATAGAAAACCCCTAAGAGAAATGGTGGAACGAGGCACTTTGACCAGCATTGAGTCAATGTGTGAGCAGATTTCAAAGGCGTATAATGGACTAGGCCCCCTTTCCAAGATCTACCTCAAACAACCACGTATGTATTTGCCCGAAACCCTGCGTCTTCAACTTGTAGGGCGATGTGTGTTTGAAAAGACGAAGTCGTTGCTGATTGCTACAGTTAATGATACCTCGGCCGGAAAAAGGGAGGGAATCACACTGGGATCGTCGGGCGAATTAGTTGCTGAAGCGGCCAGCGACGAGAGTGATGGCGAAGAGGGAAGCACCATCAAGGGACCGTTGGAACTCTTAGATGAAGTTCTGACCTCTGTCTTTCCGCCGATCCGCGGAGATCCCATTATTCAAATTGGCACTGTTGTGTATAGCAAGGGTGCACCTGTGAGTAAACATATCTGGGTTCTTGGTACGGTGGACGAGGCGTCTGTAAAACCACCGGGAGCCTTAGTGCCGATCAGCGTCAACAGTTTCGGAGATGAACTCTTGATGTTGAAGGCGTGGTTTCAATGGATCGGACGCTTTAGTCCGGATGTGTTGATTGGATATAACATCTTTGGTTTCGATTCCAAATATGTCTATCAGAGGATAGAGCAATATGTAGGGGAGCGGGACGCTGTAAAAATCTGTTCTCCCATTTCTTGCCTGCGATCACGGCCCCCACGGCTGGAAGAGAAGTTCCTCTCGTCGGCTGCAATGGGAGACAACACGATGTACTTCTTGAGCAGTCCGGGACGATTACAGATTGACTTGCTTCCCTACATCCGCAGGAATCACAACTTGGATTCTTACACCCTAGACAACGTCTCTGCAACCTTTGTAAGTGGCGGTGTCAAAAGTGTAAAACCACTGGATGCAACGCATCATATTGTGAATACGAAATCCACGAAGGGAATTGTGCCGGGGCGATACATCACACTTCTGGATGAGGAGAACGATCGTGTGTTGGATCGTGTCTTGGTGACGGATCTGACACCGACCAGTCTGACCATTCAAGCGACAGCGGCCGAGTTGGCGGATCATGGTACAAATCCTGTACGATGGTCTCAGCAGAAGGACGATGTATCACCAAAGGATATCTTCAGACTTCACGAAGGGTCGGCTGTGGATCGGGCAACGATTGCGCGATACTGTTTGCAGGATTGCGACCTAGTGATGGAATTGTTCAATAAGTTGGAAATCTTGAACAATTCGTTTGCGATGGCGGATGTATGCTCCGTTCCGGTAGGTTTCATCTTCTTGAGAGGACAGGGTATCAAGATTGAGTCGCTGATCTTCAAGGAGTGCCGAAAGGTGGATCAGTTGATCGAGGTCCTCTTCTCCAAATCACGGGCTTCGGAAGATAGTAAGGGCGATGAAGGGGAAGAGGAGGAACAGGCGGACACGTATGAGGGGGCGATTGTATTAGAACCAAAGACAGGGATTTATCACGATCCGGTGTCTGCAGATGATTTCTCATCTCTGTATCCGTCGTCCATCATTTCGGAAAACATTAGTCACGACACTCACGTGAGCACTACCATTCACGACAAGGAAGGAAAACTTGTAGGAATTGAGGAGGGATCGAACACATATGACAACTTGCCCGGGAAGAAGTATGTAGATATCACCTTTGATATCTTGCGTAAAGCACCCGATGACAAACGTAAACATCCGGAGACCTTTCCGGATGGAACGAAGACAGCGAGATATGTACAGGGAACCTTGGGAACGATTCCGAGGATCTTACAGCAACTTCTGGCCAGCCGAAAGGCGACGAGGAAACTGGCGGAAAAGGAAACGGATGAGTTTCGAAAGGCGTTGTTGGATGCGCAACAATTGGCGTACAAGTTGACAGCCAATTCACTGTATGGACAGTTGGGATCCGGGACCTTCAAGATCCGGATGCAGACCTTGGCTGCGTCCACGACAGCGTATGGAAGGAAACAACTTATGTTTGCCAAACAGGTGATTGAGTCGGTGTATGGACCGGGGAAGGATCCAAGGTGTGATGCAGAGGTGGTGTATGGAGATACAGATTCGCTCTTCCTACGCTTTCGGCCCAAGGATCCGGTGACAGGAGAACGACTGACAGGCAAGGCGGCGTTAATTGCTGCAAAGGATCTGACGATTGAATCAGGACAACTCGTGACGGGCTGTTTGAAGCCACCTCACGACTTTGAGTTTGATAAGATCTTCCGTACGTTCTGTCTTCTATCGAAGAAGCGATATGTGGGGGATATGTCGGAAGACGGTGTGGAAGACGATGACTTTCATCGCAAGTCTATGGGGATCGTGATGAAACGCAGAGACAATGCTCCGATTGTCAAGTACGTGTACGGTGGAGTGGTGGATCGACTGTTGGATCCGGCGCAAACGGATGCAAAGAAGGCGGTGGCGGACGCAGGAGCCTTTGTTCGTAAAACAGCGGAGGAGTTGTTGCGGGGTGAATTTCCACTTCGCAAACTGACGATTACAAAGTCTCTGAGAGCAGAATATGCAGATCCGATGCGAATTGCGCATAAGGTGTTGGCGGATCGAATCGGTACAAGAGATCCGGGAAACAAACCGAGCACGAGTGATCGTATTCCGTTTGTGTACATTGCGACACCAAAGGGCAAGCCGGTGCCCAAGTTACAGGGGGATCGCATTGAGACACCGACCTTCATTACAGCCAATGGATTGCAACCAGATTATGCATTCTACATCACGAATCAGATCAGCAAACCGGTGAGTCAGGTGTTTGGTTTAGTGATTGAGGACTTGCCGGGCATTCAGACACGACAAGTTGTTAAGGCGACAACCACCAAACTCCGGGAGACCTTGGCCTCCGAATGGCTGTTCAAGGAGATTCTTGTGAAGAAGACGCAGGAGTCAACAGGGCAACGAACCTTGATGAGTTTGGTAAAGGCGAAGTAAGACAGTGTTATAACGATCGTTTTATCAACTTGTAAACATCTTCCAAGGTCACTTTTCCATCGTAAGACAGTTTCATTTTGGAAAGGGGGAAGGTTCGGTACGGTCCCATGTCAAACAACTCATTCCAGACATTGAGTGTAGCAAGTTTGTAACCACATTTTTCAAGCAAGGCTGTATCGCTGGCTCTAAAAAACAGCAACTTGCTGTTTGTCTTCATCGGAAATTGATCCGCTGTTATATCGATGTGGACCTTCGCCTCCATATCAAACACCCATACGTGAAATGCATCTTTGTCCATGGCGCTATTTTGGAATTTGCCACACATTAAGGTGGCATTCGGCAACAATTCAAGCAACAACCGAGTGGCGTAAGGACAGCAAGCATCTGGAAATTGTCGATGTGTTTTTTGTAAAATAGAGCGAGTCATTTTTACAGCATTGTACGAATCTCTGTAATTTCGTCTATACCACGCCAAGTTTAGATCCAATTTGTGTTGCATATAATACCTTACTTTACGTTGTGTTAAAAAATGAAGCCTTCTATACATTTTTCACAGTGATCAACTTATATGGAACATGAATCAGCCGAAAGGCTGTTAACACCGGCCTTTGTCCGGCCACTCTCGGATGATCCGGCGTACAAAGACAGGCTCAAACAGGAGTTTGCGCTCATTGATCGGAACCGATTTACGAAGGTCTTTCTTCAAGTTCAAGTCATCTTGAGCCTTTGTCGTACATTGGACATTCCCCACATTCTGCGTGGGAGCGCTGGATCCTCTCTTGTCTGTTACTTGATGGGTATCTCGCATACGGATCCGCTCAAATACGGAATGGAAGTTGCCCGCTTTATGAATCAAGGACGTACAGATATGCCGGACATTGATATGGATGTGCCGTACAATCGACGGGATGAATTGTATGCAGCGATTGGAAAACAATGGCCAGGACAAGTCGCCCGTATTAGCAATCATGTACGATTCAAGTACAAGTCAGCGCTTCAAGCCGCAATGAAGAAACACGCGCCCTTGATTCCGTACAGAAAGGGTGTAAAACTGGACAACATGGTAAAAGATCCGGAATTGGCTGCAGTCGTTCAACGGACAATGTACGAATCGTTAGGAACAATTCGTACAGAAAGTCTTCATTGTGGAGGGATTGTCATCTTTGAGGGACCGGTGCCGCCCTTTCTGCTTTTAAAAAACGACGGCATCCTGCCTCAAATCAAGTTGGACAAGGATGAGACGGAAGATGCAGGGTTGATCAAGATTGATGTGTTGAGTAATCGAGGGATGGCACAGTGGAGAGAGGCTTCGGGAGGAACGCGGTCCCTGTTGGAGTATCCAGAGACGCACGATGCCATCGCACGGTTATTCGCCGAAGGAAGAACAATGGGAATTACGTTTGGAGAGTCAAGAGGGCAACGGGCGATATACAGAAAACTACAGCCAAAAAATATACCGGATATTGCGATTGCCCTAGCATTAATACGTCCCGCTGCTGCGTCGGGAGGTCGTAAATCGGAATACTTGTCTACACCGGCGTCGGCTCGTAAATCCGGAGATTTGTATCGACCGATTGTATTTGATGATGATGCGCTGGCCCGTATAAGAGCCGTGTATCAATATCGGAATCCAAAGGCCTTGAGCAAGGAACGTCTTGACGCCCTGGCGGATCGTGTAAGGAAGGCGTTTGCAAAACAGAAGACGAAGGACTGTGAGGAGTTTGAAACCTTGTGTGAGAAGATCGGGATTCCTGAGGATGTTCTTACAAAACTGCTGGATGATCTACACCAGTTACAGCATTACAGTTTCTGTAAATCCCATGCGCTCAGTTATGCTCAATTGGTGTGGGCGCTAGCCTATGAAAAGATTCATCATACACATGCCTTCTGGGTTGCCACACTGAATCACTGTCAGAGTGAGTACAGGACATGGGTTCATTGGCGAGAGGCGTTGTTGTCGGGACTCCTGCTAACAAGGGGTCCGCCACCGTACACTTTGAGTAAGACAGCGGTGGGAGCACCTATTATCAAGTCCTCCAAACCGGAACAACGGCTGCTTATACCGGACGAGGATCCGTCGCAAATTATACAGGATTTCAAGATGCGAGGGTATTGGTGCGCACAGGAGTTTATACCAGGTTGTTATTTACGAGTGAGTCCAGTCAAGCAGCGCACCTTAACAACAAAGAAACAGATGCTGGCAATGACCAAACCGGAATACTGTGTGGAGTTTTGTGGCTTGATTGCAACGGGACGAGTGGTGCACAAAGACACGGAGGGTGAAGAATCGGAGGGTTCAGGGAAGAGTACCGTGACAATGCTTTGTATTGGAACAGAGAATGGATCTTACATCGATTTGATTGTACACGGAGACCGAGGATCCCTGTTGGGATATGTAGCCGTGACAGGGACAGCGATGACCAAACAAGCGGAAATTACAGAATCCTTGGAGGTCAAGTCCATACGAGGTGTTTCATTACGAACGCTCATGGAGAGTTCGGAGCGAAAAAGGTAAATGATTATGCCTATGCAACAGGGTAGGAAGGATCCATCAAGATGCCGCACTGACCGGCACCGCCATTGCTAGCCCGAAGAACAAATATCAAGGGACGTTGTCCCTTGGTATTTGTTCTGACGCTACCGACGTGTGAGTAAATTATCAGCCAACTGCGTTGGCTGATAATTTTCTGACGCTACCGACGCAACTATTAACCAAAGAGGACAAAGTCCTCTTTGGTTAATTGACGCTACCCAGATTCGAACTGGGGTTTTGGGATTCAAAGTCCCACGTCCTAACCGACTGGACGATAGCATCATAGTGCAACTCCGTGCGCTACAACAATGCCGTGGTTGTTTTCTTCTGTAAAAAAACGCAGCCTGTGTAGATGGGCTCTGCTGAATCGAAGACCGTGACACTAAAGTTGATTCCGGAAACAAATATACCAGGTTTTAAGAGCGGAAACCCTCTTACCTTGGTGGCAAAGACCGGAGACACAGTGGGTCTTATTATGGAACGATTCAACACTTACAGAGGACCGGATGCACAGATTACAAGATTATTTACAGTAGAAGGAGATCCACTTCTTTTTTCCACTGTGATTTACGACAATATGGTGGCCCTTATACGATAGAAGATCTCTACATGTTATAGAATGGGTAAGACTCGTAAAGTGAGAAAGGCTCCTTTGGAAAGTGCCACATCCTTACCCGAAGGCACTATCAAGAGTGGCTGGGTGATTAAAAAGGCTACGAATGGCGTACCACGATGGATGCCAAACACATCCGTTGAACTAAACGGATTCAAGTTGTTTTCCGTAGATCATGCTAAAAAATATATTGGAAAGCCCATCACATTGTACAGTCGAGAATACAAAGGCATGTGGCCGAAGAAGAATGCTTGGTCAAAGCCTGCCGATTCAACACACATACAGTATAAGTTTGTGCCGACAGGGGATGCACGAAAAGGAACCCGGAAATTACCAGGATGGTTGCGTTCCAGAAAGCCTGCCGTAACGAAGGGAAATCGTATTTCCGTCGATGGTCCTGTCTATCTATGCGAGAAGGCCAAGTGTGACGACTTTTTAGCCGATGGACTTCAACTGGATTCTTCGAACGGAAAAACGATCAGTGATGATTTGATGAGTTCCGAAATGTTTGTAAAGATTTAGATGGGTTCCCGAATGTCATGACGGCACACAGGGCAATGCACACTTGTTGTATACCACTGATCAATGCAGGGTTGATGGAAATCGTGATGACAGTCCAGACGTCGCCATGTTGTATTAAATTCACCACGGCGATCGTGTTCCATACAAATTGCACACGTAACCTCGGATGACATTTCTGTAGGAGGAATCAATTCGGAACCTGCTTCGATTTGTTCTTGAGTCGGATGTACAGTGACATCTGGCCATAACATTTGACCCCCTACATCTTCATTGAGTCCAAGTCCCAAGGTCATCAACGATTGAAGTAAATTTACGGAAGGAAAGGCGGGGGCCAACGGAAGACGATAGTTTCTTATAGGATTTTGATTTGTACGAACTTGATACGTAATTCGAGGAGGAGTTTGTAAGGATTGGAATATAATGTCTTCATCTGGTGGTGTATTTGCTCTTGAGGCTTCTGCAGAAGGTTCGGCACTTGTAGAAGTTGTGATTGTAGAACGGATTTCACCGGATCTTACAGCCGTCAGTCCTCGCAATAGATTTTGAAGTAAATTTTGATTGGTTCCACGGATTATGTGAGGAGGCGGGTCTGGACTGGTTGATGAAACTGCTGGGGAAGAAGGTAATGGCATTGGAGGAATGATCGCATCTGGAATGACTGTGGTGGCTTGCTCTGCTGTGTTCGGCGTCCCTGCACTTGGTCCCGCTACGCTTGGTCCTGATGCGCTTG
>Ga0114969_10001199_pt1 | contig 22091 bp, 46 predicted proteins | sample M_130807_MF_Meta_FD_87316 | JGI IMG/M metagenome (GOLD analysis project Ga0114969, IMG submission 87316) | Freshwater microbial communities from Lake Montjoie, Canada to study carbon cycling - M_130807_MF_MetaG | ecosystem: Environmental > Aquatic > Freshwater > Lake | place: Lake Montjoie...
CCTGTCCAGTTCCAGCGTCAACTTGTCGGTCATCGGCGGCTCCATTTGAGGTGAGGGGACTTTACCAGAGGAGGAGGGGGCTGTCAACTACTTCTTTTTACGCTTGGGAGGAGCAACTTCGTGTGGCTGGACTTCATATTGTTTCAGTACCCGCGTTTCGATATCCTTTGAAACATTGCCATTGCGAAGCTGAAAATGTCTACGCTCCCATCGGCCACTATCCTCACGGTACGACATTACACTCCATTCAATGTAACCTTGAGTAAAATACTTATGGGCTTCACGTTTGTTTATTTTTAAATGTGTGCCAATTGGCAGGGCTGTAACAGTTTGATTAAACTGGTTTTGAACCGTTACCTCCTCCCCTACAGTAAAATGATATCGGACAATCTCCTGTTCCCATACCGTATCGTGCTCACGACCGTAATATTCAAAAGGCATTGGATACTCCAGTAGGAAAAGGGGATGGTTGGGAGTCGCACCCAACAGGCACATTTACTTGACCACAATAAGATTTGGTGGTCTGCCGCGCAACCTCGTTGCCATCCCCTGTAGATTACTCGACGGTGGGCTGCGTGTCAACACCCTTGTTTGCAAGGCACCAAGGGCAGGTGGGCCAATGCTTATCCAGTCCACCCATAAGGTCATGCGTCTTCTGACGCATATCGCTGTACCCTACGGCAAGAACATAAGGCGTGTCATCAGTAGGCGGCACATAACGCATATTAACGGTGCGTTCCATGCCCTCGCCATAAGTCACCAAATAATACTTGGTATCGGCTTGAAGGTCAGCCTCATACGAGCGCATGGCGCTATTGATTGTTTTCTGAAGCTCGTCCTCCGCAAACCCCAAACGCTTAAACTTCTCGGCCAACATCGCTTGATGGGAGGGGTCGTTCATTTTATCCATAAACGGTTTCCACTTTTCGGCTGCGTTAACGATATGCATTACTGCACCTTTGCGAGATAATGCCCGCATTTGAAAGAATCAAGTGAGTCGCTAGCATAGTCGTCGCTCATGCCGCTGTCAAGCCTTAACAGCAGGACTTGTTCATCGGGCGGCAACTCCATGTTAATTTCAGCTACCAACAGCGTTTCGCCATCGGCATGAAGGAAAACATCCCCAACTTCCGGCTCACCTTTAAACATCGCGTCCTCCGTGGACAGTCTTATCTCACAGGCCATCGCGCCACACAAGTGAAAAAATACAGCGTGCATAGAATATGGGGTAACCCCCGCCGCCCGCACAATAGAGTGCAGGTCGGGGATTGGACTACGATGAGGTTCTGCGACCCTTGCGGCTTTCAAACTTAATTGCACGCTCTGGCATATCCATAGCCTCGTTATGCCCAAACCACAGTACCTTAATGGTACGACTACCATGCCCATAGCGGTAGCCTTCAAAGTCGCCGCTGCCCTGCTCCATAACCGTACCATACCGCTTATCGGTACGCGCCTTATTGGCGTTACGGCAGAAGGGGTCATAATCGTATCTGCCAACATAGGGCAGGCGGAGGACTACGACATCACCCTCCTCAAAGATTTGCTCACGATTCGTTTCGACATACTTACGGGCCTCGTAATGCTGGACCGTGTTGGAAAAGTCGATGTAATCGCGGGGTGCAAGCGTCCAGCCGTTAACCTTTGCATCCTCGCCTGTATGCGAGCGTTCGTTCTGAACATCGATGGCAAGGTTGTTTTCGGTCCACCAGTAAAGATGGGGTGAGCACGCCTCATAAAGCTCACGCGCCCCCTCATGTGTCTTGTACCATTCAAGGAACAGGGCATTGTATTCCTGCCGATACTTTGTCGTCTTCTCGAAAAGAAATTGACCAATCGTTTTCTTTTCCCATGCACCAACCTTATCCCATCCCGCCGCCTTAGCATTGGCGATGCAGGTCGTAATCCAGCGTCCAACATATGCATTGTTGGTAGTACGCTCGGCCATAACCGTTTCGGTTTCAGCGATGATTTCTTCCGGCTTCAACTTATCGAACAGGTAATCGACAGGATTGTCGAGATACTTCATACCCGAAAAGTCAAACTTGCTGACAAACTTTTGACGCTTTGCCATGTTGGCCTCCTGTCGCATCTGCGACGAAACGCACCTTACACCCCGCAAGGTGCCGTTGTCAAGTGCAAGAAAACGGGGTTACCCCGTACTGCCCGCACATTATGCAAGCAGCGTCCATTGGTCGCCATTCTCGAAACACCAATACATAGGATTGGTTCGCCCAGTCTTTAAGTCAATAACTGGGATTATGAATCCGCTCCCAATGCTACGGTCAACATATGGTTCGCCGGTAACAAGAACGGTGCAACTACCCGTTCCATGCCATTCCCATATGTCACCAACCTGTGGCTTATTAAAGTTTCTCATTTTGTTAACCAACAAGTGTCCAAAGGTTGCGTTCTTTACTGGGGATAAGTCCCCAAGCACCTATTAGTTCAACAGTATTTGTATGCAGATTTAGCATCTGAATACGATGCTTTAGTACCCATGATTTAGGGTCTTGCTCCTCGCCAACAACCATATAGTATGAAAGCTCACCACCATATCTGCTTTCATAACGGTAGATGTCGCCATAGTAAACATATCCTATGACTTGCCCTTGTGATTCGCGTTGGGGTTGTTCGTTGTCACGGTTTGAAACTTTACTGATGGAGTAGACTTCAATCCGCGCCCTATCTGGCATGACTTCCCCTTATAGAGTCCGCTGTTAACTTTCCACGCCTCTACATAGTTTTCACGGTCCTCTGACGATTCAAACTTAAGAACTTGAACGGCACTCATCTTACCTTCGCCAGCCGTAACACCAACATAGCGAACGCTTGTTTCCTCTGCACAATCAGCACAATGAATACGTTTACCCCCAACCCGCTGTCGGGCAGGTGTCCAGGAGTAGTCGTCACCGCATTCAACACAGGTCATCTGTCCTCCGAATACGAGCGGTCTATATACATGGCGTTGTGCTCAAAGTCAAGTGTGTCGTCACCCGACAGGGGCCGTAGCCTGTAACATTTCTTAGAAAAGGAATAGGCACTATCTTTTAGTATAGTTTCAAGAACAAGTGCATACTGTGGAAAATCAACATCCGATACATTCCAATGACGTTTGATTAACATACCAGCCTTGAACTTGAAACGATATTTCTTCATGCCTTTACTTTCTCCTTGATAGAGGCCCCAAACCCAATACGAGTAGAAACATATGGTTTCTCTATCTTATCTTGGTTCTGTAGATGCTTGTCAAGTAGTTTTTGAGCGCGTCCCTGTAGCTGACTATCGATAACCGTCACAATCTGCTTAAGAACGCGGTTGTCCTTCAGTAGACGATATGCTACGCTAGTTTTGTCCATGACTGGTGCTCCTCAATGCTTTGGTTCATTGCGTTGTAGTCCTCGATAACCTTGCCATTCGTAAGACAAAGCAGGTCATAACTTCTTCTCGTTGGGCGTATATCGGTAATCAGATATATCTTGTAGAATGGTTCATTGGGAAAACCATACGCCCAAATGTCGCCTATCTCTGCCTTGTCTTTGCTCATGGGTGGAGATTACAGGAGTGGCAGAAGGGTGTCAAGTGCGAAGCGGCAGGGGTACCCAATATCCTTTGCACTTGACCAGTAATACCGGGGGAGGTAGAAGTCTCGTCCAGGAGGCACAACATGAAGTGTGGACATCATTTAGCGCAGCGAGTTCTTGACCTTGAGCCGGTTTGGGTGGAGGGGGACGTTTACTCTCAAGTTGATATTTATTTCTGTGAGGAGTGTAATGCCGATTTCGCTTGCCTTGCCGGAACAGGTCGGATAATCTCTCCCCTGTCGATGAGAACTGACTCTCACGACAAAGGCAGCGAGTCTGCCTATGAGGTGTAAGATGGCGATTCTTAAGTCGGACCTTCAGCAGTTTGTCGAGCAGTACCAGACCGACAATAAGCGTCCCTGCCCCAAGGCGCACATTGTCGCCACTCATGGCGAGGCGGCACTTGACACGCTCAAGGCGCTTATTTCGGACGGTACGGTTGCTTGCCGTCGTGGTCGTAACGGTGGTTATTTCCCTGTTGCTGCAACCGCCGCTGCCGAGGTTTCGGAGGATGCCCCTGCCGAGGCCGAGAACGCCCCGCAGGACGACGCTCCCGCCGAGACTGATAACGATGCCCTCGCGGAGCAGTTTGCTGCGCTGGAGGCAAAGCTGGCTGCTGCCGAGGCGGCGGAGCAGACCGAATCGGTGCCGTTCTAAGCAATAGATAAGTGGCCCACCGTCAGAATATTGACGGTGGGCTTCTTAATGCAAGTCACGCAGACTACAGCATAGGGCGTCGTCGTGCAAGGAATTGTGGGTAGCCCAGCATCGTTGCACAAGTCGCTTGACAGCCCTGCGGCACTCATGTAAGGTGCCGCTCACGGTTAGGCCAACGCGCAAAGGGGACTTGCAGATGGAAAGTTTTGCGGCTATGCTTGTCGGAGCAGTTGTCGGATTTTCACTCTACCATGTTGTAATCGGCGCACTCGAAAACATTATCTTCGAGGAGGACTAACGTGAAAAGCACCTTTGAGCAAGTCGATGCAGAGATTGACCTTGCATTTGACAAGCGAGAACGCTATGAAGACGACGAACTGGATGCGATTAGTATGCACGTTGCATACATCGACGCCATCGAAAGGCTCGGATGGACTCTAGCTGACTACCAGTACCAATACAATCGCTATGACCCAACGTACAACCCAATCAAAGCATCCATCGAGATGCAGGAGAATGAAGATGAATATTCAGACTACGATGCGGAACGAACTGTGGACGATTCAGAAGCAGGAGGGCAAGAGGTGGGGTCTGGTGAAGGACTCTAACGGCGTCCTCATTCTGCCCAATCGCAAGATTGCCCGTGACGTTGCACGCGAACTGCGTATTGCCAATAAGGGTGCGAAGATTCGCGTTGCCTGTATGAAGCCGCTTGACAAGATTGCCAAGAAGACGTAAAAACACGACGCGAGGGACGCTAGCTGTGGCACACTATAAAACACGCGACTACAATATTGTCGCAATCATAAAAGGTGTAACCAAGGCTAGCGTCTTTCGCGATAACCGCAAGCATACAAATAAGTATGCTGCACGAGGAAAACAAATGCCTGCTGCTGTACTTGCCCACCGTCCACATTCAGACTTCTCTTGTGATATTGAATGGGATATTGATCTGCTTCGTGTCTTTGTCAACTTTAAGTGGGCAGAGACAAATGGCGAACAGTTTAATATGGGTGAACCAAGCATTGTCCAGATACATATGCTGGACGACCTGCTGCAAGAGGCAGGAGTAGTTAATATGTCCATGTTCAATGACGAGGATATTCAAAAACTGAATGAACTTGTTATGGATGAATGGTTTAAACTGAACGGTTAAAATAGCCCAACCCCTGCTTGTACAGAGGGGTTGGGGTACCCCACAATCAATGCACAAAAGCAAAGGGGCGGAACCTTCAGCGGCCCCGCCCCCTCTTATCGGCATCATGTCAAGGGCGTCCCCTGTCCACTTTGCTCAACGCTTATTAAGTATGGCAGACTCCCACCTTAGTTAACAATGCCCCCTGCTTTGCCTCTTATATGCGAGAGGGGGCTTATCGCGTGTGATTGCTAACTGTTCGTGACAGGAGCAGCGACCATCTGCTCCACCATCTTGTTGAGGTCCGCAAGAACCGTGGTGCCAGCCACAGAACCCGACAGGATGGACTCCACCAGCAGAACCTTGTAGTTCTTCTTCTGAAGTTCACGATGCTTATCGGTAAGCGCATCGGCGCGGTCCTTGTCGGCCTTCCATGCGTCGTACTCGGCAGGCGCATCCTCACCATCAATCAGACGATACTGAAGTGCGCTGCTGTAGCGCCCAATATGAATCTGCCAGTATCCAACATCGCCAGAGCTACGGCTGTAGATAGCGTGCGCCGTGTATTCGCTGTTATCGCTGTTTGCCGCATTGATTGCATTGACGATTGCCTTGATACGCTTAGGAGGATTGGCAACCTTCAGAAGACCAGAGTTCAGTTCATATCGACCGCCGTGCTTCTTCTCCAGCGCAGCCAGTTCCTCTTCAATCTGCTTGATTGCCTTTGCGGCGATGTATTCCGCAATCTCCGACTTCGTGAGCTTGACTTCCACACCCGCCTTCGCGAGAGTGCCGCTGGAAACATCGCCGTTCAGCGTGGCGAGGGCGGTCGTGGACTTCTTCTTAGCGGCCATCTTCTTCTCCGTCACCCGTCCATCGGGTGAAGTGTGTATCTCACAGACCGACGTGGAGCGCAAGAGGAAAACGCATCTTCCTGGTGCAGAAAAGATGGGCTACCCCGTTATCCTTGAACTAGAGTATTAAAAGACTTGCGCGCACGGTTAAGGTCTGGCATAAGACTGTCACCGCATAGCGCGGACGGAGTCACAAGATGAACGCCAAGTGGGTAATGGGTAACCGGAAGCTCGAAAAGACCAGTGGTGGGAAGTATCGGGTAGTGGGATGGGGCATCCCCGCCGACGTTAACTTTGTGGACGGCGACGGAAAGCGGCAGAATAGCTGCCCAGGGGCTAAGGCGTGTCGGGCAGTCTGTTATGCTAAGCAGGGAACGTATCGGTTTAGTAATGTAATCAATGCCCGCCAGCACAACCTTGACCTTTCGATGCGCGGCGACTTTGCAAGTCTTATCATTGCCGACCTTTCAAATATGGTTGTCAAGTCGCGCAAATGCCGCAAGCCATACAACGTCGTGCGTTTGCATGATAGCGGCGACTTCTATTCTCAGAAATATCTAGACGCATGGGCAACGGTTGCAAATGCTTATCCCCACGTTACGTTCTACGCATACACTAAGTCACTCCACCTTGACCTATCGGTTGCACCGGCAAACCTTCGCATTACTCAATCACTTGGTGGCCGATATGACAACCTTGTGAATCTTGGCCGTCCTCATAGCCGTATCTTTTCGTCGCATGATGCGCGGGAACGTGAATCATACGTCGATGGCAACGTGAGTGATGTTCCTGCCATTGAAGGTGATATATCAATCGGGCTTGTATATCACGGTGGTCGCAATCTAACCAAGCCGCAGGAGAAGTTCTTCGGTTAGAGTAGGTGGGGAGGGGGCGGGCTAATAATAGCCGCCCCTCTTACATTGTGCAATAAATAAGGCGTACCCCGCAAAGTATGCACACCCCCATACCATTGGTACAGGGGCGGCAAACAATAGCTTAGTGAATGGTGAACTCGTAATACCGCATCTGGTCGGCGTCAACATAACCGTTCAATCGGGCAACGGCATTGTAGAACGCTTCATTCCTTTGAATGTCGTCGGGCCGACAATAGATGCCGTCGTCGATGCATTCGACGCAAGCCTTGTCGTCATTGCAGCCGCAGATGAATCCAATCGACCAATCATCGGCATGGGCGCTGCATTGACGTTCAACGTCACAGCCGCATTCGTCGTACACTTCGCGAGAGTCAACCTTATCCAGCTCGTGAATCATGGCGCTTTCCTCCTGGGCCTGGAACGTACCAAAACAGGCGTTGACAGTCAACACTTTATTTTACCCTTTCGCAAGAGGTTGCGAAGATGATGGCAAGTTGACGCTGCTTATCAGTAGCGGCAGGAATGGCGGCAGGGTGGTAGTAGGAACGACGGAATGAAAAGTATTGTTCAAAGAACTTGACGATAGCAGTCATGGGGTAGTCCTCCTCCCGCGCTATGCGGGATGAAAAGCACACTAGCATAAGCGTGCGCTGTTGTGCAAATAATAATGTGTACGGCGGATTCCCTGCACATTACTGTGCAGGGTTATTACATTACTGCGCCGACTGGAACATTGAACGCAGCGCGTTAATGATGTCCTCATTGGAGATGGCGGGGCGTGCGGCAGGAGCCGCAGGAGTGGCCTGGAGGCGCGTGGTCGTGCGGTTGATACGACCAACCGTGCGGCTGTTAAAGGTGCGCTTGCCGATATTAAAAGCAGCGGACTCCTTCCCGTGGAGTACACGGTAGGTGTTCGTCAGCGGCGTGCCATCGGTAAACGCACCCTTGAGGAACAGCGCACCAACATACGTCTGGACCGTGGTGGGCAACCAGTTAAGGTGTCGCGCCGCCTCCGAGGTGGAGGGGAATACACCGCTTGCCTTGTGGAAGGAAACGAAGTAATCATAGATGCGCTTCTGCTTCTCGGTCAAACAAACATTTGCCATCGGTCTTCTCCGTCACCGCTCCTTGCGGTGTGACTGTCTTGTACCGTGACACGCACCGCGTTGCAAGGAGAAAGTGAAAAAGATTGTGCAAAGAATGCGGGCTAGCCCAGGAACATTGAACAAGTGGCCCCTCCCTTTCGGGAGGGGCAGGAGATTAGTACAAGTAATCGTCCGGTTCGGGGTAATCCGGCTCCGGCTCCATTTCGCGCTCCAATTTGCGGTGATTCATGGAGATGTAGGAGTCGATGCCCGCCTCCTCCTCCTCCGTCAAGTCGAAGGGCTTGCCCTTGTGGCAGACAGGACCGTCACGGTAGAACCCGCCGCGCACGGCAACGTAGCCGTCCTCGTAGGAGTCCTCGTCGTAACCAAGTCCAATTTCGAGAAGGAAACTTGTTTCCTCGCCTGTTTCGTCATTGTACCGCGTCAGTATGTAGTCCATCGGTCCTCCTCCGCCGCACCAGCGGCGTGACTCCCTTTTAGCAGAATCGAGAAAAAGGTCAAGCCCACTTGTGCAAAAAGATTGGGCTAGCCCAATAATTATGCACAACAAACCCCGCCTTACGGCGGGGCTGCTGTTTACCAAAGGTCCGGTTCGATGGGGCAGTCCTCCGACTCATACTGCGAGTCGGTGAATATTTCCGGTCGATACTTCTTTCGCTTGGTATCGATGCAATCGTCACAGACCCGTGCTGTTTCGATACCACGGGCATCCCTGTCCCACCAGGAGCCGTCGCCTTTGCTATGCCGCCCGTCGCACTTCGGTTCGCTTGCCATGTTAGTTCCATTCTCCGCTGATACGACGTTCCTGTTTTGCCATACACGCGCCGCACCGGCAAGCCCTAGCGTATCCCTTGCAGGCGTATGGATGCCCATTATAATATGCCTCCTGTTCGTAGTCCGCATAACCGTCAAACGGCACGGCATCGTCCGCATACACTTCTCGACTATCGACCTTTGCTAACCGTTCGACCGTCATGTTATCCTCGCCGGTCGCCCATCGACCGTGAAGCGATAATATCAGAAAAAAAGAAAAGGTCAAGCCACCCTGTGCAAAGTTTATGGGCTAGCCCAATAACAATGCACAATACGCCCCCACCTGTGGTAGCGTGGGGGCAGGAGACTACTGCTGGGCGTCGTACAAGAAGACAACCGGCTCGTCGGTAACTGCCAAGTCGGAGGTGGCCGTGTTCGCATTGTAAATGCGAACCCCACGGGCGTCAAGGTCCCAGACTCGGACAGAACCAGCGGGGAGGACGGGGCCTGGCTTGTCCGACTTGAACAGTTTTGCCTTGATATCGGCGTCAACGTCGTCCAGCATGACGAAACGCATGACGCGCTCGCTGCCATCCTTTTTCAAAAAGCTACCCGAAAAGACTCGCATCGCTGCCTCCTTGCCGGTCGCTCATCGACCGTGAAAGCAGTTTATCAGAAAAGAAAAAAAGTGCAAGTGCATAGATGTAGGGCTAGCCCAGGGGATATGCACAAGCAGCCCCCCTTGCGGGGGGCGGCCGGTTGTGCTACAGCTCGCAAATCTTGTCGACGTAGCGGCGTTCGTTCTCCACGGTGGCGAGGTACTCCTTACGGGCGTCCGCCTCTTCAAAGAAGCGACCGCTGCGGGTTGACTCGCGCGACCCGTCCGTCAGTCCCTCCGACAGTTTGTTGACGTAGAACCACATTCCGTTCTGCGTCAGCGAGATGGCGACTCGCTTAAATGCGCTGTAGTTCTTCGCGACGAAACGATTCTTCTCCAACACCTTAATTGCCATCGCTGTCTCCTCCGGTCGTTCATCGACCGTGAAGACGTTTTATCAGAAACAGAAAAAAGGTCAAGTCATCGATGTGCAAAGATTTACGGCTAGCCCAGAATATATGCACAAATAACCCCTACCCATAGAGGCGTAGGGGTAGGGTACTACTTGTTCTTGTTCCAGACGGCGATAACGCTTTCGATGTAGGTGAGCTGTTTTGCGACAATCTCGTCTACGGTTTCAATGACTGGATTGATTCTCTGGATGCTGATATCCACATAGCGTCCGTTCGCAATGTTGGAGCGGGTGCGGACCGTCCACACGCCCTTGCTTTCATGTTTGCTCAGCGTCATAGTACAACCGTTGTTCGCCTTTAGTTTCTTTACGAGCATTGACTTCTCCGCCATCGCTTGATTGCGACGTAAGGGAATCTTACCAGAAAGCAAAAAAATGTCAAGTCGTGTTGTGCAAAGATGCAAGGCTAGCCCAATAAGTATGAACAACAAACCCCACCTTGCGGCGGGGCTGTTGATTATATTCTACAGGTGGAAGCCGCCGATAACGACTTCCTGCTCCGACTCGCGCAGGTCGCCAACCTGCGTTGCCGTGTTGAATGTGCGCACACCGTCAGCGCCCAAGTCCCAAACGCGATACATGGTGTCGGGCAACTGGGCGGCGGGCTTGCCGGTCGTGAAAAGACTCTGCTGGACGTTCTCGGGAATGTCGGAAAGCTTGACGAATTCCATATCGCGCTGCGTGCCGTCCTTCTTCACAAACGTACCCTTGAAAATCTTCACGTTGCACCTCAACCGTCGCGTCATTGCGACGTAGTGACCTTGTACCCCAGTACCAGTAGCAGGTCAAGGGGTACCCGTGCAAAGATGTGGGGCTAGCCCAAGAACAATGCACTACCACCCCCTTTTGCTTTCATTTAGAATGATACCGCCGCAAAGTGAAAATGTTGCCATCATTGAAAGCGCAATCAACATATGCATTACTCCATTAGCCGTATGATAAGTCGTGATAGTGAAACAAGAACCACCCCAATAGCAGGGGTGGCAATCGCTAACGCAAAGATTAATCCATCCATAGTAACCTCATGTAGTAAATGCCATCCATGCCAATGGAACAACCAGCAGCAGGAGAGCAATGTTATCAACCAATCCGTCAAGCGTGCCAAGGTACATAACGTTCTCCGTAGTGGTAGGCGGGTTGTAGCAGGGTGTTAGTCGTCTGTCAAGTGCGTAAAGTAGTGGTGGAGTGCCGCCTTATAGGCACTATCTACATCGGACGGACCACGACTGCTACTCGTTCGCTTGATTAGTTCACTACCATCGCAGTAGGATAGGTCCACCACCTTGATATCCAATTCACCGCACGCTATATGAACGTCATAGGTAACATTCATCTTGCGTCCACTTACTACCTTTGCGATAAACGTCGGCATCTGTTCTCCGTTGAAGGAAACGCACCGTAGCACAACTGCCGTGCAAAGTCCAGGGGCTAGCCCAAAACATATGCACAAGTAACCCCCGCCTGTAGTAGCGCGGGGGCAGGACCTATGCCACAAAGTCGCCGTGCAGGTCCACGCGGACGGGCGACCCGTCCCAGGGTTCGCCGTTCAGGTAAAGGTCGCCCTTCACCGTGTAGCATGAACGAGCGAACGCTTTCAAGCGGTCCCTAGTGGTGGGTGTGTTCCACCCGCCGGTACGCAGGATGAACTGCAAACCGTCGCGCTCAACAATCGTCGTCGAATGGAGAATCAGTTCGTTTCCACGAACTTTCGTGTTGCTGTTCGTGTAGTTCTTTTCGTGCAACAGGGCTGCACGCGCCTCACGCGTAACCTTACGCATAGAACGACCTCGCATTATCGGGCGGCGTCATTGCCGCTTTCCGATGGTCAATATCTATCACAACCAGCAGACTTTGCAAGTGCAAGAATGCAGGGCTAGCCCCGTAGGAATGCACAACCAGCCCCCTTGCGGGGGCTGGCGGGGTGTGCTACAGGATTTCCTTCGTCTTCGTGTTGTACTCGGTGAAGCGGTTGGCCTCGTCGTCGATGTGCTTCTGGGCGTCCGACTGTTCCAGATACGCCGTCTTGTCGTGCGAGAACGTCGCGTCGGTGTGCTTGACGCTGTTCGCCCACCAGAGGTTTCCCTTGCTTTCGAGGAACACCTTGAGGTTCTTGACCTCACCGTATTGCAGCGCGACAAACGTTCGGACATTGATGGCCATCGGTTACTCTCCTCCGCCGCGACGTGCGGCGTGAGTTCCTTTTAGCAGGTTTCAAAAAAGAGTCAAGCGACCAGGTGCAAAGATTCGGGGCTAGCCCAAATAGTATGAACAGCAAACCCCACCTTTCGATGGGGCAGCGTACTAGGCGCGGGGGCAGTCGGGCGACTCCGTTGCCTCTATCAGACGCAAGGCCAGCGGGTCTAGCAGCGAGAGACACACCCCGCAGTCGGGGAATGGGTTGCGGGCGCACTCGTCAACGTCGTGGACCTTCGCTTCCTGCGGGTCCAGGGTGCGCGTGAAGTCTAATAATAAACGGGCCATGATTGGATGCAGCTCGGACACGGGACACCTCACCACCGCTTGATTGCGGCGTGAGTGTGTTATCTACCATCTAGAAAAAAGATGCAAGTGCATTCTTTAAGAGCTAGCCCAGGAACAATGAACAACAAACCCACCCTTTCGGGTGGGCCGTTGCTTACCTTTCGCGATACACCGGCTTTCGGTACATATTGCGGATGCCGCGCAACACCGCTTCCCATTCTTCGGGCTTTGCATCACGCTCGTAGCTCGCGACCTTGCGAACGAATAGTGCATCGATTCCATTGATGGAGTCGTGCTCCATTCTAACGTCGAACATATGGTTATTGACGACGACATCGAATTCGTGCTCAAACGGCGAATCGAATCGCCTAATGTCTGCACGAACAAATGCCGCACAGTCACATTCACACTCGCGCCCGTGCGGGTATATCTCAGCCACTAGCTTTTTCGGCATGGTACTACCTCCTCCACCGCAGGAGCGCGGTGTCATTTTGTTATTGCACCCTTTGCGGTGGAGCGAAAGTGCGTTCCTTAAGGGCTAGCCCTATAACATTGCACAACAAACCCCGCCTTGCGGCGGGGCTGTTGAACATTACTCTAATCCCAGAAATCGACGTTCTGCACGACACTCTGCTACATATCGCGCCTCTTCTCTCATGTCTTCGTCGAGCGCGTCTGCTACTTCGGGATGGTCCCTAAGCCATGTCTCGCACGGTCCGGCGACACGCCCCTTGCCTTTGCAGTCGGGGCAGGGCTTGTCATACCGCCTGTCAAGGTAGTTCTCCATGAACTCTTCGTCCGCGCTGTCTTCGTCCGAGATAATTCCGAGGTGGGCGGCAGTGGTACCGTCCCCGTGGCAGGCGTCACAGATTGACCAGACGGTGGGAATATCCACCGTCACTCGTTCTGTCTCTCCGTTCTCATTCTTTTTGAAATAGGTGAATCTGGTGGTTAGTGGCATGGTAGTACTCTCCGCGCATAGGTATGCCTATGCATAAGGGGTTGACCTTACACTTCTATACTGCTATTCTTTTTTCAATGACCACACACGCACCTTAGCACAACTGCGATGCGGTGTTGTGCAAACATTAAGGGCTAGCCCGAATAAACTGCACAACGAACCCACCCTTTCGGGTGGGCCGTTGCGTCGGTTGTCACCTACCAACCCGTAGGGTCGTCCTCAGTCAGTATGTCGCCATCCAATTCGACTGAGGAACCCACAGTCGTCGCGCCCGTGCCGTAAACATCGGGGCGGTACTTTTCAAGTGCCGCAAGTGCCGCCGCCGTCCATTCGTCGGAGGGCCACAGTAGTGGCCACGGTCCCCTGTAGATGCTTTCGACGCCCGTGGCGTGTTCGTCCTCGACTAGCGTCACCGTGTAGGTGACCCCGAACCCCATCTTGTCTTGCACGTCTACATCGATAACTTGACGTTTCATTGTGAACCTTTCCCCATAGGGGTGACCTATGGATAAGAGAATGGTACTACCCTCTTCCGACCGCCGTGCTATTCTTTTTTCAATGAACCGATATGCAACATAGCAGAACGGGCAGGGAGTGCATGTGCATAGGTCAAGGGCTAGCCCCAGTACCATGCACAACAAACCCCGCCTTTCGGCGGGGCCGTTGTCATTGGTTAGTCAATGTCCATTCCGATATGATGCTCTGGAATGCTCGACTCGCACCATCCATCGAACCATTCAAACCGTTGAATGGTACAGGACTTTCGGTCATTTGTCCTATTGTGAACGGACAGATAGTCAACCCGCGTCCATAGTTCGTCGGCGTCCCTTGCGTTGACGTTGAACGTGTAGACGCGCTTAGCTTTAGCTTCGACATTCGGAAGGTACAGCGCGCCCGAATACGTGACGCGCAATGTTTCCGAAAGAGACTGACAGCGCATCCCGCGTGAGTCGTGGATAAACTCTGCCATACCGTCAATGAACGTAAGGGTAAGAGGAACCGGACCGCCAACGTCAATTGCGACGGGCGTGCGTGCGTGCGTTCCAAACATTGCCATAACGGCGTCAATGTCTTTCTGCGTGATATCTTGCGACATGGTATTACTCTCGCTTTCTGTACGCAATGCAATAGCAATGCATACACTAATGGTTAGTGTCGCTCGGTAGTGCTATTCTTTTTTCAATGACCACATACGCACCTTAGCACAGCGCACCCAGGTTTCAAGTTCGCTTCTTAAGGGCTAGCCCAGCTTTTATGAACAATGTTTTTATTTTTTTGATTATCGCGGAGGGGTGGGGAGGAGTGGGGGAGTCTGGGAGACTACACAATTTATCTCTCTGGTAAATCGATTCGTTGTTTGTTCGTATATAGCCCTCGTTCATTCCCTCCAAAAAATTTACAGACTTTTAGCCTATTCTCGTTCCCTCCAAAAAATTTACAGACTTTTGACCCCTATTTGCCGCCTGTCCAAAAAATTTTGAAACTTTTGGTATTCCCCATATATAATAGTGGTATGACAGAGGGTAATCTTGAAACCGTTAAATCTCTTATAGCTCGATATGGACGTGGTTGCCTACGTAACCGGCGTCGTCGTGATCAATTTGGGCTTGCACTATCATCTGCAATCAACCAACGCATTGAAATTGTACAAAGTTTTATTGATGAAATGGATGGTCTTGACCTCTACCTTGATGAAGATCATACTGCTTTTTTAGAATTTTGTCGTCTTGGATTATAATCGGGGGTACTAATTATAGGTATGAAACCCCTATTCCTATTAGCCCTAGCATTTAGTTTAAGTTTAACGACCCGAGTTGCTGCGCAACAAATTGAAAGTTTGCCTCCCTGCAACCTGCCAGACGGTCCAATTGATGCATCCCGCCTGCTTGAGTTACGTGATTGCACGTTTGATCGTCCACTATCGCTTACGCTTAACTATATCATCGTTGATAGCCTTGGGCATCCCGTGGACAGCGAGGACTACGGTCGATGCCGTCATTATGATAGCCGTGAATGGATGGAAAGCAATGGTCGTGAGATCAAGAAGTTAACATATGCCCAGGTTTTATTATCCCGTCATCCCGAGATAACCTATGTTAAGATTGATTATTATCGCAATGGCAAGGAAAAAGGCAATTATCCATCGGTCGACGGCATCTGCTCGATATTAAAAAGCTTCTCTTCATCCCTCCAAAGCTGCCGTTTTGGTAACAACCTACGCGGCTATCCACGTATTGTTATCTCTATTGGGCGTTAACGTGTTATACTCCATATATGCCCACTTCAAATATAATTAAAATAGTCGTTATTGCCCTGCTGCTTATATCCTGCGGATCCATTGCCGCCCACAATGCTCGCTGGGTTCGTGATGGCCTCTCGCCTTGGTGGACAAGTTATTTCTTTTCCATTGTTTCTGCCTCGACCTATGCCTATCTTCTGCGTGCTAATCTTTTTTCTCTTACCTACACAAGTGTATTCCAAACGTTTTTCTTTCATGCTAGCTGGTATGTAACTGCCATAATTTTTATGGGTGAGCAACTTGCCCGCCATCGCGTCTTTGGTTTATGGGCAATGTTCCTTGGTATGATACTAATGAGTATAAAATAATGCACATTTGTGGTATATTTTTGTTTCCCTATGGGAAAGGATAAAATAATGTCAAGCCAACCTGGTCAGAATGTTGATCTCTCTAATGCCACCGATGTTTTATGCGAGTCCTGCGGTGGTCGTGTTTTTGATGCCGTTGCTCTTATTAAGCGCGTAAGTGCGCTGCTCTCGCCCAATGGTCGCGAGATTCTTGCTCCAATCCAAACTTTTGCTTGCCACAAGTGCGGTCATATTAATAAAGAATTTGATCCAACCGCCGAACGGCCCAATCAGTAAGAGCTTTACAACCCAGTCGTGGTGGTGTAGGATGCTCTTCATCGAGGTACAAAATGAAAGTTCTTGCATTAAGCCACACATACGAACCCCTTGGGGTTATTGCTTGGGAACGCGCCGTACATCTTGTTTTTTCTAACAAAGTAATTACTCTTGCAGAGTATGAACAGAAGGTATCTTCGCCTAGCATTTCAATGAAGATACCTTCTGTTGTTGTGTTTAAAAACAACAAACGTAATCGCGTCAAGAGTGCCAGATTTTCTCGTAAGAACGTTTGGGTTCGCGATGATGGTAAATGTCAATATTGTGGCGTTCATGTTGATAGCAAAAGTTATACAATTGATCATGTTATCCCCAAAGCTCGCGGTGGGACAACAAGTTGGAATAACGTTGTAACCTCTTGCTATTCCTGTAATCAAAAAAAGGGTGACAAGAGTCTCGTTCAAGCAGGTATGAAACTACTAAAACCAGTTGTTAAACCAGTTTCTCTTCCTTATCTAGGAGAAGCTGAGTATATTGAAAATTCAAGCAATATGCCAGATGAGTGGCGTTATTGGTTAGGACAAAGCGTATGATTATTACAGTTATCGATACAGAAACAACCGGCTTTGACATGCTTAAGCATGAAGTTATTGAAATTGCAGCTATTCGTGCTGATACCAAAAATGGTAAATTTAAAATTCTTGATCAACTTGAATACAAGATTATTCCAGAACATATCGAATGGGCTAGTCCATATGCCCTAAAGGTTAATGGTTATACCGAAGAGGCGTGGCGTTCTGCTGCGCGTTTTGAAAATATTGCCGACGAATTTAGCAAGTTTATCTGTTCTGCTGATTATCATCTTGGCCAGAATCTTGTTTTTGATTACCGTTTTCTTACAAAGGCTTATAATCAGTGTGGTAAGGAAATTCCTAAGTTCAAACAATATTTTGATACCAAGCTGATGGCGGATAGTCTTGTGCATGACAAAAAATTAGAGCGTAGCGGACTAGATTTTCTTTGCGAGCATTATAAAATTAAAAACGAGGGTCGTGCCCATACAGCCCTAACTGATTGTAAACGTACCTGGAAGTTATTCCAGCAGCTTTCAAAAGAAGTAAAACCTAGTGTTTTAGATTTTAGCAAACCGTATGATCCACATGAGGGCAAAGATGCCACCAAAAAAGAAGAACGTCAGTAATGAGACAAAGGCAATAGCAAGTTATATATATAAAATTATGACGCAGGGTAGTAAATATGCAAAGGCTGAGCTTATAACAAAGCTTATATGTGAGGACCAAATTGAATTTCTTGAGCAAATCAAGCTTTCAATAGGAGAAGAAGAATATAATAGGGTTGTTGAGAAGTGCTAACTAATTACTTTAGGAGGTATTTTTCATGCAGCAACTACAATTAGACCTACCAGATTACAGTTTACCCTACGAAGAGTACCTAAGAAAGAAAGAAGCCGAAGCTAAAGAAGAAACAGTCGTCATTATTGAGCTTTTTTAATAAAAAAATCTATTTTCCTACTAATAAACTACTTATGTTAATAGCATAGGTAGTTTTTTTATGGTCATAGACAATCAAACACGCGAGCTGGCTAAAGATTTAATCCTATTTCTAAAGGATAAATTTGGATTTAATTGTTTTCCAAAAGTTAAATTTGTGGCAAACAAGAAAAATGGTACCGAAATCTTTGGTCGCACCGGACATTACGATCCAGAAAAAATGGAAATTGTGATCTATGTGGCCAACCGTCACCCAAAAGATGTTTTACGCTCCCTCGCACATGAGACAATTCATCATTTGCAGAAATGTGAAGGTGAATTTGAGTTCCATGAAATGGGCGGGACGCAGGATCCAAACTATATAATGCACGATGATTTCCTTAAAATGATTGAAGCCGATGCTTTTGAGCGCGGTAATATAGCATTCCGTGAATGGGAAGCGTACCATAAAGGATACAAAGGCAAAATGAACGAGTCAAAAATAGTAGAAAAAAAGAAAAAGAAACATGGTAAGATACCAAAAAAAAAATTAAGTAAGTATAAATTAAAATTACGTAAGATAGCGGATAAAATCCACAAGGAAAATCCAAACATGCCAGATAAAAAGAAGTTTAAAATTGCTGCTGCGGCTGCAAAAAAGACAGTAGGCGTTAAAGAGGCAGTTGAAAAAGCTCCAGAAGTTAAAGTTCATGAAGCGATTACAAATAGTAATACCTATGTTCCATCAGACCGCGCTATGGCAGACGCCTATAATGCACGTGATGAGCGCGTATTTGATTATCTAATGAAGAAGTTTGGCATTAGAAAGGGTTAAAAGATGTCTAAAATAAACGAAATAGCAACCGCTGCCGGTGGAGCCTTTCAAGTTGGTGCAGGTGCTCGCGTGTTTCCAAATAAAAATGGCACGAAGCGAAACAAGAACGGTGATAGAGTCAACACAAAACCTATTCATAAGAAAGGCAAAGATAAAACTATAGCCAATAATTATAAAGATGGCTTTCTATCAGAGAGTAAAATGTCTTTTGAAGAAGAGGTTCTACGCGAATCTATTCGTCGTATCATCCATAGAAGCAAAATGAACTTCTACGAAGATAAAGGTCGTCAATGGCTCCACGAACAAAATCTTCGTGGCGTAATTAAATCGCTATTATCAGAAGCGAGCGACGGCCCTCATTATAATACAACCGGCGCCAATTCAGCTGACGAATGTTATAAACGCATCAGACAAACAATTTCTACAGGATATTCGTCGCTTGCTACTTCGCTTGTACAACGTGAAAGCTATGTTTATACAATGATAACTCTACTGAGAGACAACGTCCAGCAGAGCGATAGTATGAAGCAGATCGAAATGCAGGCTGCAGCAAAGGTTCAAGGCGGAAACGCTGGAACCCCAACTCTTCCTTCTGCTCAAGAAGATGCTGGCGTTGCTGCTGAGCGTTCAAAACAGCGTGCGCTTCAGCTTGTAAAACAACTTGCACCACCAGCAAATGTTGATCAAACAGGCGCTCAAGGTGCGGTTATGGTATTAAGAACCATAGTACCGCAGATAATTGCTGCACGTGACGGATTGTTTGAAGAAAGAGACGTTGCTGTTTTTGATGCTGCTATTCTTGGAGATGTAGACACAAACAATCTTATAGCTCTTTGCAAGACAACAGAATTAACAATGCGTGCAACTGGTAAGGCTGGCGATACAACTGTTCCAGCGGATGGTGGAATAATTTCTCGTCTTCTAGCGGGAGACGGTGGGGCACCACCAGAAGCGGCTCCTGCGGCACCAGCTGCACCGCCAGTAACATCTGCTGCACTATCAGCACCAGCAGAAGCTCCGGTCGCTCCAGAAGAACAAGCACCAGTACCAGGAAAAGCTCCTCCAGAAAAGCCGGAAGCTGGTCCACTTAAATTATAAAAGAAAGGTTTAACTATGAATCCAAGTAAAAGAAAGAAAATCTACAGAGCAGAACTGTCTGGCGGGACAGAGGCCACTGTAACAGAAGCTCCGGTCGAGTTTAAGGCCGAAGTTTTACCGGTCGCTGAACCTATTAAAGAAGTAATTAATCCACAAATTACAGATGCCGTGACACAAGTTGCTGAGCCTGCTGTTATTGAAGCGCCAGCACCAGTAAAGAAAAGTAAAAAAACAACTGAAACTGTAACCGAGCCTGCTGTATAGTCTGATCTATGAAGACTAAATACGAAACTACAGCAGAAGAGATTGGTAAGTTAGTAGCTGAAAAGAACGCTGCTTATGGTAGCAGCTTTGCAGAGAGCTATAAAATCTTAGAAGTTCTTTATCCAAATGGTATAATGCCCTATCAATATACCGATGCTCTTGCTCTTATTCGTGTTATAGATAAACTTTTCCGTATTGCAACAAAGAAAGATGCTTTTGGCGAAAGTCCTTGGCGGGACATCGCTGGATACGGAATATTAGGAACAGTTCGTGACTCAGAATCCAGACCTGTACTTGACAAGAGAGACAAAGAGATGGCATAGTCTTCTCAAGAAACTAAGAGAAGAAAAAAAGATAGATGAGATCTTTGAAAATATGTTATCAAGTTTGTCGTTAGAAGAAGTAATTGCACTTAAGTTGGAACTTTCGCTGAAAACTTTACGAAGTCCAATATATAATTTACCGATCTGGCATAATTTAGATAAAATAGTTCGTGATGCTGTGTTAAAGTTTGCTGTATCAATCACAAATTCTCCAAGCGAAGCAGCAAGAATAATTGGAATTGATATAGATACTTTAAAGAAAGAACTAAAACATTTTAGAATGTATGGATTTTTTACTTCTTATTTGTTAAAAAAACGTGAAAAGCCCTTATAGTTAAATGGTATAACCCATCCTTTGTAACGATGAATTCATGGTTCGATTCCTTGTGGGGGCACCACAGTGCGAGTGTAGTTCAGTGGTAGAACTCTAGTCTTCCAAACTAGATGTCGTCGGTTCAAATCCGTCCACTCGCTCCAATTTTCGGAGTATGGCTCAGTCTGGTAGAGCATCTGCTTTGGGAGCAGAGGGTCGTAGGTTCGAATCCTACTACTCCGACCAATTTAGTGTAATATGGGGCTTTAGTTAAATGGTATAACTTCTCCTTTGCAAGGAGAAATCGACAGTTCGACTCTGTCAAGCTCCACCAATGTAGTATGGAACTCTAGCAAATGTGGTCATTGCATCGGTTTGAAGAGCCGACAAACTTGGTTCGATCCCAAGGGGTTCCACCACTTAAAAGAAGTAGCTTGCTTTCAGGCGTGCAATATGAAACTGAGCAGGACTGCAGAGTCTCAGATTAAAGCACAACTTCTTTATTTTGGTTAGGTGCTGGAACTGGTTTACAGACTAGTCTTAGAAACTAGTGTCTTAAGTGACATGTGGGTTCGACCCCCACCCTAACCACCAAATTTGTTCACGACGCCATTGTAACGGATTATTCTCGATCCAGTGGCAGCAGCAACAGAAACCGGCTGTGTAAGCGGTGTTAGATAGTAAAGGGAATATCAAATCTGGTAAATGCGGTTTCGTTTCTAGAAGAGATATGTACTCGCGAATTAACTGGTCAGAGGATAGCGAGTCGGGTGGTGAAAATCCGTCCTAATACGTTGAGGGCCAAAGCGCATTGGTCTGAGTATTATGCCCGAGGAGGAGCTTATTAACACTTTAATTAGCGTGGAGTGACGCCCATGCCGTGAACATCTTTTTTGTAGAGTTGGCAACTGGACAAGCCGGTCACATTGCGTGTGACGATAGCAGGTTCGAATCCTGCTTCTACAATGTTTTATGGAAGAGTGGCCGAGTGGTCTATGGCATCTGTCTAGAAAGCAGACGACGTTAATAGCGTCCAAGAGTTCGAATCCCTTCTCTTCCTCCAGCGCATCTTTAACTCAACGGTAGAGTGATTGCTTTACACGCAATAAGTTGGGGGTTCGAATCCCTCAAGATGCACCAAACTACGTGAGACGCAAGCCTCTATTGATGCCAAGTTTTCTGGCCTTCTTGGGTAGACAAAGACCAGACCAATTTTCTTGAAGTGTGTCGGCTGGTGCTAAATTCTAGATGTAGGTTCGATTCCTATTAGCCTTGGTAGGCGAGGTTCAATTCCTCGCACGCTTCATCTTTTACGCGACATTAGCTCAGTTGGTAGAGCATTCGCTTGATAAGCGAAAGGTCGATGGTTCGAGTCCATCATGTCGCACCAATGAGGTTCCTATGCACGATGGACATCCTATAAGGCGACA
>Ga0114969_10001201_pt1 | contig 22075 bp, 22 predicted proteins | sample M_130807_MF_Meta_FD_87316 | JGI IMG/M metagenome (GOLD analysis project Ga0114969, IMG submission 87316) | Freshwater microbial communities from Lake Montjoie, Canada to study carbon cycling - M_130807_MF_MetaG | ecosystem: Environmental > Aquatic > Freshwater > Lake | place: Lake Montjoie...
GACATCCCGCATCTCAAATACTTTGCTATATAGCGCCCCCATTTCGGGTGGTGCTTGGTATACCATTGCTTCCCTTATCTCTACCTCCAACGCTGCCATTTGGTCTTGCGCCATAACCCGTTTAAGGGCGGCTTCCATCAGGTTGGCATCAGGGTCGTAAACCGTCTTGCTCTTCTCTTCCTCTTCCCTTATGTGGTCAGCAAGCTGTTCTTGCAGTTTGAAAAATTGAGAGAGCTGGGTAACAATGTCTGACATGACTTGGGTTTCGTCAACGGCAACGTAGGCTTCCTTCTTTTTCGCCACAGGCTTGGCTTGAACGGTGGACGTTGATCCAAAGAGCTTTTGCCAAAAACTTCTAACTTGCTTTGCATCTAAAACAACCTCATCAACAGTTTTTTTAATTTCCATAAAAGAGGTTTTGGCCTCTTTATACAGCTTGCACCCTTGCTTGATTGCCCCCACACATGCGTTGGCTGCCATAAGGATGCTGAGAGGGTCAATTTTTAACTCTTAGGAAAAAAGCTATGACTGAGAAAACCTATAACCGAACTGATGGCAGACACAATAGCAATGCCGACCCACACCCCGCCCTTGCCTTTGTTTACTAAGGCAATCAACTCTTCAATAGAAGCCTCAAGCTTGTCCAGCTTCTTTTCTAGGTTCTCTACTTTGGCGGTCAATGCGCCAAAAGCAATTGGATCAATTTCGCCCATGATTTACCTTCTCATTGATGGTGGAGGAACCGCACGGAGTTTTGTGTTGGCTTCCGTAGTTCTTTGATTGTTTAACTCAACAAATTTTTGCCAATCTGATTTGGGGGCATTGGGATTGGAAGCCAAATATCTTTCCGCAGCCACATTAAATTGTTGGGGAGTTAGTTCTTTTCTAAGTTTTTCCAAATAGTCTTTTACACCTGGCCTAGACAAAAGCGCCTCTCTTTTGGCGTCTGTGCTGATAACTCCTGGCGCAAGGGTTGTTCCCATTAACGCTTGTTGAGCAGCCAAACCCGCAGGACCACCCAATACGCCTGCAACAGTGCCTACACCAACATCAAATCCAGCTTCTTTTATTGGGCCATAGTCACCCTGTGAAGCGGCATTTGCCAAATCAGAAGCCAAAATTAAAGCGCCAGTTACGCCTCCAACTTTTACAAGTTTTTTGCCGCCAACATTTTGTGTAATAGATTTTGTGTTTTCTTTGGGTGGCAATCCTTGCGCTATTGCTTCTTCTCTTGTTGGCCTATTAAGAGAGGCATTAATTTGTCTTGATTGAGCAGCCGCCGCTTCATTACTTGCTGGATAGCCACCACTTGATTTTAAATTTGCCGTGTATGCTTCTTGACCTACAGCATTACGCACAGAATCCATGTAATTGCCGCCAGGCACAAATACCATGTCTTTGGGAATATCGTTTAAGGTATTTATAGTTCCTTTTTTATGTTTGACTTTACTTCCTGCATCTCCTTCACCTTGATACGCAGGCATACCCGAACCAGTTGTTGCTGTTGGTTTTCCTAATTTTTTTTCAATTGCTTCAGGTGGCACAGCAGCTTTAGGAGTGGTTTCAGGAGGAGGTGCTGGCGCTTTGGGTGTTTCTGCAACTGGCGCAGGCTTAATCTCTTGTGTGGGTGCGGCAGGCATGGCTGCCTTGGCATTCATTTCTTCAATTGCTTGCGCTGGAGATATGCCTGGCTTTGCTTCATTTATGTAATATTGATATTGCGGCTCAGTCATTTTCACGCCGTTGACAATACGCTCTGACGGTGCTTCAACAACTGGTGTCTTTGGCGCTTCAGCGGGGGCGGCAGCGGCGGCGGCTTCTTGATTGCGAACAGTGTTTGCCAACATCTCTGCTTGGGTAATGTCAGTGATTGGAACATTCGACAAACCAAATTGATTTTTTAAAACGCCAATGTCATATCCATATTTATTTTTGATGTCATTAGCAATTTGTGTTTCTTTTGCACTCATGCCCTTAGGCGTAGTTTGAATGTTTTGTTGCACATAATTGCCAGCTTCAAAAGTCCTAGACTTTATGTTGTTTGATGGTGTTTCTGCTGGTCCACCCGTTGGTTCAATCCGTTCTGCTGGATTAATTCCTTGTCCACGAGTAGGGCCAATGCCATCTATCTCGTTTTTCGATCTTGCATATTTCAAACCAAGACCACCCGCAATAGTTGCAGCAGTCAAAGGAAGGCCAACCAAAATTCCTTTTTGTACAGTTTCAGGAATTGTGTTAAACGCTTCTCCAAATTTACCTTGCGATAGAAGATCAAAAGTAGTTCCTTCTGATCTATCGGGTTGTGCATTAGCGGGAGGTTGAGCAACACTTTGATTAGTAAAGTCTGTACCTTTTTTTGCTGTTTTTGCCAATTCAGCAGGCGAACTTAATTCAGGCAATACGCCAGGTACAAGGTTTGTAGAATCATCAGCAACAACTGCTTTATTTGTTTGTGCAACTTCAGCTTGTGGGGCGTTATTTTTATTTTGTAAAGCAACAAATTTTGGATGCGTTCTTGCTTTGGCAATCAAATCATCATCGGTTTCGTTTTCCGATCCAACAATAGGAATTACCAAGCCTGGCGCCACCTCCACATCGTATACAATTTTTTCAGGAGTTGCCATTATTTACGCCTCTTAATTGTTGGCTTAAAGTCTTGGTTTTTATCGTCTAAAAACTCTAACTTTCCTTTATTAGGAGGAGCGGCGGCTCCTTTAAGTTCAGTTGATTGTGATGCAGAGTTTTCGGGAACAATAGCTCCTGAAGGCAAAGATTTAACATCTACGGGTTTAGCAAGCTTGGGCATTTCATTTAAGATAACTCTTGCTTGATCTCTAAACTCTTTTTCTAGTCGCTTAAATTCATCTTGCTTTACCCATTGAGCTTCGTAACGGCCTGGCTCGGGTACAAAGTTAGGATTAACAGCACGTTCTTTTTTAAGCTCTTCGGTTTTCCATTTATCAAATGCAAATCCTTGAGCTGCCGCATATTCGCCTTGAACCGCATTTAATTTTAATCGGCTTGCTTGATCTGTGATGTTTGGCAAACTGGTTGGCAGTTGAACAAACGCTGGCAAATTATCTTTATTTTCTGCATATTTTTTTTCACGCTGTCCCGCCAAATCAAAGTATCTATCTAATTTGGCAAGCTGAGTAATACGCTCTGCTGGCGCACCAGTAGTTTGAGCAATGCGAATTTGCTTGGCAAGTTCATCTCTAGTTTGATTAACAGTTCTTTCAATATTTTTACTTGAAGATGCTGTACTCATTCTAGAAGCTAATTCAGATGCTGACGCTGTTTCACCAGCGCCATTTTTAAATGTATCGCCCTCTACATGTGACCAAACAGTACCAAGTACAGTTCCAGTTTTGTTTTCAATTTCCTTAATACTGCCTGCATCTAAACTTTTTCCTTTTGTTGAAGAAGCTTGTTTTAAAGTTTGGATTGTGTTGTTGACGCTGGTGGCGTAATTCAAAACATTGCTGTTGAATCCCGCCAATAATGTTTGAGTTTCTGCATCAAGATCTGTAAAGTCTTTTGCCAGTTCACCCATTTCTCTTGAAATATTTGATGCAACACCAAGAGCGGCAACAGCTTTGTTGTTTTTTTCAGTGTTCTCTAAATACGTTTTGATGTTGGCATCTTGCATCTGAATCTGTCGCTTGCGAGCCAAAGTCTTTTCTAACTCTCGGCTACCTCCACGGGCGGCATACTCTTGACGTGAAATCATCTTTCCATCAGGATCAAAGATTGAATCAATCTGACCAAGTTCATTACGATTGACAATCAGCATTTTGCCTTGGTCATCGTATTCGGTTTCGGCTTTGACAGCGCCACCAGTGATCTGATTCAAAGCGCCAATCTTGTCACCCATAACAAATCGCAACAAGGCAGTACCAATTTGTGGGTTGTCCTGAATCGTTGTCCAACCTTTGGCCCTAGCTTCATCACGATTGTTTAGGGTTTGATAAACCTGTTCAATGTCCATACGGCCTTGCGCCGTGTTGGTATCAATAGAAGTTAAAGCTTTTGCAAGCGGCGCATTTTTTTCAATTACCGCAACTTTATTTTTTGCGGCTTCACTCACCCTAGGATCGAATGATGTTGTTAGGGAGTACAAAGCTTTTGCATCACCATTATCTACCGCTGATTCAAATAAATCAGCATCATTAACTGTAGTTGTTTTTACTGTTATCCCATTTTGCTTTATTGGAACAACACTAGAAGGAGGGGCAACAGCCATAGGAGCTACTGCAACGGGCGCTGCTGGAACAGGAGCTACTGGCGTTTCAGGATCAGCCATTTCGATAACAGCGCCTAGATCTGCTAAAGGTGGTTTTTTTGTTATATCTACCATAATTTTTCCTTAAGCAAACGCCATTAAAAGTTTGACAATTGAACCCATGTCCATTCCACCGCTTTGAGGAGCTTTACCCATTTGATCTTGTCCAACATTGGATGGAGGTGGGGCTGGGGCTTGTGTGGTTTGCAATGCAGCCATGTCTTGCGATACATCTCTTTTGAACGTATCGGCGTTGACTGACTGCAAAGGGATTACGTCATTTACATCGTTATCTATTGTTCTAGCGGGAGCATCAGAAGGTTGAGATTGAAAAGGAATAATCTTTGAGTCAAGACTTTGCGTTGATAAAGCATCTAATGCTTTTTTTGTTTCGTCTTTTTGTATAAATGATTGAACACTCATATCACCTCCTTGGACGGGAGGAACGCCAGTTGTAGCTATTTTTTCAGGAGCCACAGCGCCAGCAATTTTGTCGGTTATAGTTTTTTTGGGATTGAACATGTCGTTCAGGTTTTCCACTGCACCTGACTTGTACAACGCATATCCAAGTAACCCAGCAGGAAGCATTTTGGCAACTTCACCCAATGGACCAGTGCCCATGTGCTGGCGCTCCTTGCCCAAAAATTGCAGCCCTAAACCGTCAAATGCTGTTGCCATAATTTTTCCTTACAGACCAAAGCCTTTTGATTGGCTTGATCCAGTTTGTGTATTGCCTTGAGTGCCAGCAAAGTTAGGTGTTGTGTTGGCCTGAGGTACGCCAAAAATAACTGAAGCGTACTTGTTGAATACATCTTGAGGAGCGCCAGCAAAACCAACTCTTGCACCAGCTTGTCCAGTGGCTCCAGTTAAACCTTGTTGACCAAACTCTGCAAGTTTTTGAGCAGCAGTTGCACGATTGGCTTCAACACCAGCAGAAGCCGCCGCTGCCGCCGTTTGTTGACGTTGCGTACCTAATTGACGTAAGTTTTTGTCTGCCAATGCCATACGAGAGCTACCTAGGCCACCAGCTCCACCAAACATGGTGTTTTGACTACCAAACTGTTCACGGATGTCTTCACGGCCTTTTTGTAAAGAAGCTTCAACTTGTTGGGCTTTGTAGTTGGGATCAAACAAAGTTTTAAGGCCACTTAAACCCGTTTTATAAGCGCCAGCACCTTGCCGTTCTAATTCAGCACCAACACGCCCAGCAACATCACCCGCACCACCAGCAACTTTTTCTACTGATGGCGCTACCTTGCCATAAACATCACCAGCTTGACCAAGAATTTGCCTGTAAGCTGGAAAAGCCGTTTCAGTTAAAAATTTGGTTTGCTCTCTTAATGCTTCCCGTTGTTCGGGTGTTAATTCAGTTTTTGTCGTGGAACTACCACCTGATGAGCCGAATGACATGATTTATCTCCTTATTAAGGGCCTTTGCCCTGTGATCCACCAGCAGCGCCACCTTTACCTGATGCTCCAGTAGGAACTGGTGTTCCGCTTGACATTTCGTTTGGTGCGCCAATAGTATTTGAATATTGGTTTGGCACTTGCCTTGGTGTTACAGGGTTTCCTGAAGCATCAAGATTGATAAATGATTGAGGTTCAGCAACGTAAGGGCTTGTAGGCGCTGCGTAACTTGAACCACCACCTTTTCCTGCTGGCGCTACATTCATACCAGTGTTGCTGTTAGTGTTTGGCGCACCTAAAGTAGGTTGGCCTGATGTGGCGCTCATGGTGGTTGAGTTGACCGATCCAGCGGGTGTGCTAGGTGATGTACCCGCACCTTTACCCGCAGGCATTGATGATTGCGGTGATTGAACTCCTGCTGATGCTGCGCCCATGATTTCCCTTATTTAAAGAATTTGCCGACCATCCAGCAAACCACTGAATATCGATTGCCTTCTTCCACATCTTCCACGCCGTGCATGATGAAGCTTGGGAATACAAGGACTGTGCCTTTGCTTTGCGGGGGGTAATACTTTTCGTGCCCGTTTTGTAGGTAAAACCTACCACCTTTGAAATCGTCATTAAGGAAGGCAAGTACTGTAAGTTTACGACATTCATCCCCATGTGCCAAGAAGGTATCCACATGCGATGTGTACCGCCCACCAGCAGGGTAAATTAAGAATTCAGCTTGGTTGGCATGGGTAATGTCAAACTTCCATGCCGCATGATTTGCCGCAAATCCCGCCGCAGCCAATCTACCTCCAATGTCCTTGTAGGTTGGTAATATAACCCTTTCTACATTTCGGATGGAGGTATCAATAGCACCAGCGCCAATAACGGGCGGCTGTTTTGGTATTTCGGTTTTTGTGTACAGTTTTATTAATGAATCGCAAGCTTCTTTGGTCAAAATGTCTGTGTAAACCCATTGTTGAAGTTCTTGGCTTGGTAAGTTTAAGCCTTGGCGCTTGTCAAACTTCCATTCTTTGTGTGGCCCATCAGCGTCAACGTAATGCAAAAACACTTGGGCTTGCCAATTACCTTTAAACTTTTTGCGCCAGTGGTGCTTTTCCATGCCACGGTACAGAACAGCATCACCTACACCCATAGTGATCTTGGATGCGTTTTTTTCCCCTTCATCACCCATGTATATAGGCCAAGCCTCACCATCAAACCCTAAAGTCAAAGTTGCGCTGATTTCACAAGATGCTCTGTCTGTATGGATCTTTAGCTTTTCACCAGTTTTGTATAACCGTGCATAGCTGTAAGTGGGATACAAGCGTTTGCCTGATGCCTTTTCAAAGTGAGGCAACAAATCAACAAGAAGTTTATCAAATGCCACAGCACCATGGATTGCTTCTGATGTAGGGCATTGACTGTCTTTAGTGGTTTCTTTTGTGTCAATCAACCGTTTCAGTTCAACAGTTAATTCATTGCAATTCTCAACATCAAGGAAATCCTTGAGATGTACATACTTTTCAATAATAAACTGAGACAGTTGATTACACATTAAATCTCCTCAGTTGGTTCAGGTGGTAAAGGATTTGGTTTTATTGTTTGATCCGAAGGGTCGTACCAAAATTGGTCTTCCACCACATCATCGGCACAGTCAAACCAAAACAATTCAGTTGATACAGAAAATGTTTTTCCTTCTGCAACCACTTGCGCCACTCGGTAGCCTGTGTACCTTGGCTCGATTGTTGAAATCAGTGCTTTCATTAATAAAACTCCTCAATAATTACTACGCCACTTGCTCCAGCGCCACCAGGAATGTTAGCCCCATCTCCAGGTCGTTTAGAAGCACCACTACCACCGCCGCCGTAGGCTCCGCCAGCATTACCAGGAATTGAAGAGGGCGCGCTACCGCCAACAGCAGCGCCGCCGCCGCCCATAATAGAATTTCCTCCAGCACCTCCAGCAAAATTGGCTCCATACCCACCACCACCACCACCACCATTAATATTAGCTTGACCGCTTGAACCTACGCCACCTGCACCCCCTGGATTATTAGTGGTAGCTCCGTTTCCACTGCCACCCGCCGAACCACCAGTTGCAGAAATTACTGTAATTGGCGCAGCTCCAAATGAAGATGTTGCGCCAGCGCCGCCAACTGTGTAAGGTTGTGGGCCTGGCAAAGATGCTGCTGGGTAAAATCGTACAGCCGTTCCACCACCTCCACCACCACCAGAGCCACCTTGTACAGCTGGTGTGTTTAAAGCACCACCATTACCACCACCACCAACAACAGTTACTTTGATTGATTTAACTGATGCTGGCTTTGTCCAAGTGCCCGGTGAAGTACCAACAGTCATTAAATTAATATTTGTTGGGGAAGCTGTTGCTTGAACGGTTGCATCAGGAAATGTTACGCCTGGTGCGCCAATACTTGTTGTTGCCATGCTTTACTCCTTAATTAACCAGCACTGATAGTGCCAGCAGATGAAATGGTGACAATTGTTGTTGCCCCATACTTAATTACCAAATCCGCTCCTACTTGCTCAATTGTGAAATTTGTAGTTACCACAGATGGCGCAGATCCTGTAATACTGATAGGCCAAGTACCTGATGATCCAGTACCTGTTGGCGATGGAACATCAGTACCTATTGCAAGTCCAAGACTTGTTCTAGCTGCCGAAGCAGTTGACGCATTTGTGCCTCCTTTAGAAAGTGGCACAACAGAATTTAATTGGGTTGGCGGCACTCCTCCTGAGCTATCTAAGCTATTAGAAAAGTTTGCCAAATTCATTGCTTGGGTCATTTTGCGCCTTTCAGCATTGCTATTTCAGATTTTAGTATTTCTAGCTCTTTTTGCATATCAGCAAACAACTCTTTCATACTAGGCTTGTATTCAATGTAAACAGGCATATCCATGCCCAACACACCAGCGGCGCTTATTGATGATGCCGAAGCTTCTCCAGCACTTCTGAATGATACAAATTGTGAAGGCTGACCACTAAATGACAATGCACCAATGATTGTGTATGTGTATATAAAATCAGCTGCGCCAGCCATTGTGTAGTCAGTTCCAGCCTTTATCAAAGCGCCACAAAACCACATCAAATGGGAGTTACGAGCAAATTGAGTTGGAAACACTACACTGGAATTGGCAAAAGTTGTTTGTGTATAGTTTTCAGAAAATATCAAAGCATTTGCATTATTAAAAGCAAAAACCACAATATTTAAATTTCCACCAACTGATGGTGTAAACAATTCGTAGCCTTGATTTGTGCCTATGTAGTCATAGTCACTATCCATTATTAAAGCGCCATTTAATAAAAGTAGTTCAGCGCCATCAGTATTTGTGGCTGGTATCGTTGTTTGACCATTTACCAAAGTTTCGGTTTGTACAACAAATGGGACTTTGTCTGCTGATGTAACAGCATCAATCAATCTTATGTAGTACATCTGAATCACATCATTTAATGAACATGCACTTGCCAATGTCACTGTAGTTGATGTGCGGGTGTAATCGTAATTGGGGTCAAGAAAACACCCATTGCGAAACACCAATATTTGATCGGGTTGTGTATTTGAAAAACTAAATGCCGTTTGGCCTGCGGTTGCGGATGTTTGCAATGTGCTGTAACGAACAGTATCAAGTGCAGCAGCTTGAATAATCCGTCCAAATTCATCTACCTCAATTACAGAAGTTCCAGCTGGATCAAAAGAATATCCAGCAGTATCTCTACCTTGCCCATAAGGATCAAGATTTAAATTTACAACACCGTTGGCTCCCAAATTGGAAAATCCAATACGCCCCGATGTTGGACTGCTTACATTAACAACTACAGCTCCCGTGCGGCTGTATACATCAACGTAAGGGCTGGCAGTTAGTGTTTGAGTTGTTTGATTTAACCAACCTGAATTGTCAGGTGCATCAATAGATAAATTAAATTGTGCAGTGTTGCCGCCAGTTGTTCTTACCCACAAATAAACATCAGTAATAAAAGTGCCGCCAGCATCAAACCATGTGTAATTTGCTGGGTTTGTATCAAGGGCAATAATGTCAGATGCCTGCACACCAAAATATGTTTTACCCGCAGGATCATTAGATGAGCTTGCGCCTACACTACTTGTGCCATATCGAACCAATAAATATCTAAATGGAGACTCAACAATCAATGGGTCTGTTGAAATTATGCCAATAGAAGTCATTGCCCCCAAAGTGGCAACATCTAAATTAATGGTTGTTCCATAAATATATGGAAGGTAGCCAATTGGTTTGTTTGCGTTGGGAACAAAAGAAATGTTTCGCCCACCAAAAGATCTGTAAAACAATTCATCAGTTGCCCCAAAATCATACGGTGACCATTCGTAATCTGCGGGGTCCACTGATATGGTGTTGTCGGTTGATGTTGCTAAACCATAAAATAATTTGTCTGTAGGACTATCACTAATGTTTGTGCCTGCACTGTCATCCGCAAATTTGACGTTCATCCATTGGTCAAACGGCCTAAATGGGTTATCAAGATCAATGGAACGCAAAGGCACAAGCCGCCAATTTTGGTTTAAATCAGGTACTTCTTGAGAGGCGGCAAAAGTGGCATGTCGACCACCAGCAGTTACAACCCACAATGTTTTGGTTGCTCCAAATCCACCAGTTACTTGAAACCATGTGTATTGAGCGGGGTTAACGCTTTCTGTGACAGTGTCGGTGTTAAACAGGCCAAAATACAAACGACCATATGGGTTATCGCTAAAATTTAAACCAGCAGTGTTATCGGCATATTTGACATCCAAGTACCTGTATTGATACTGAATCAACGTGCCAACAGTGTTAGAAATGAAACCCGTAGATGGATCATTGTTGACAGGGTATTGCCCAGGCGGCGTACCAGCGCCCAAGTTTGCAAGGATGTAGTTGACCGCCTCAGAAATCTCTGAAATCGATGGGTTGCTGTCTAGTGCAAATGGCATTAGAACGCATCCTCAACAACTGTAGCTTGCCAATTCATGGCTGTCATATTCCATGCATTGGTTGCATCATTTGATTCAACTTTAATAGACACTGTACGCACAGCGTTTTGTTGAGTTGTTACCCAAGGATTGTCTGTAACAATATCCACAATTCCAGTTTGACCGTAAGTTGGATCTTGAGCGGTTGAGTTAGCGCCGCCAATGGTTATGTCTATGCTGCCCGTGCCAGCAATTTCGGGCAAAGCACGGTGTATGTACACTTTTGAGCTGTAAGGTACTGGGCCTTTTTCAGATTGCAAAACAAGGTTGTTGCGCTCAAACAATGCTGGAATTGGCGCATCATTGATAAATGAATTACCTTGGCCTGTTTGAATTAATTCTGCACTTGCTGTGCTGCCTTGTGCGTAAGTAACACAACGTGTTGCATACATAAAGTCAGCTTCAGTTGAGTCATATACAGGGGCTTCGCAACCATTACATGCGTCTTGAATGTCCTTTGGCGCATTCCACACCTGAAGGTCATAACGGTACGACAACATCTTGTTGCACCATCCCGTGCTTTCCAAGTCAGGATAGTAGATCTCAATCTGATACTTCTGCGTGTTGTTTACCATAAACAAACGGTTTTGGTAAGTTGGACTTAGGTTGGCAAAGAAATAATTTCTAACCCGTTGATTACCCAAAGAGTTGAAATTGCTTCCATCGAATACCCAAATGTCTCTACTATCAATTCCATATACAGCTTGGTCAGTGTTGACGCAACAATTGTTGTTTAGCAAGCCACGACCTTGGTTAAACAGTCGAACTCCAAAAATTGGTGCTGTGCTGCTTTGATATGCAATTGGGCTAAACACCACGGTATCCCAATATGAGCAAACGTAAAAACTGCCACCTAAAAAGAAACCATCAACTAATGGCCCACGCACAGGTACTTCTTGTTCGTTGGCAATGTTGGTTAGGGTTGGCTCCCAAGTAGCTGGGACACCTGTACCAGCAAAAGCTTGTGACCACCGAACCGTTGTTGGGAAATTTACTGTGACGCTGGTATCAAGATCTTGAGTTAAATTGCCTGCAATTAAAATGTTGCCAACATTGGGCGAGCAGAAATTACGCACAAATCCTGCTCGGGTGGCAACAACACTTGTTCCATAGTTCCACACAAAATCGTCAGGCGCTGTGTCATAAATTTGGATTTCGGTGTCAGTTGGACGGTAATACATAGGAGGGCGCAATGTGTCGTTGATAAAAAACACACCACCAACCCATGATGAAGTAATATTTAGATCATCGTTATATCCCGTCAAAGCAACATTTGGATTTGCTCCATAACCTGGCGTTATATTGGTAACGCCAGTGGTTGCAACTTTGTACCATCTTCCTTCACGAGTTGCCACAATATAGACAAATGTGGTTTGATCACGATAGTTGGCATTTACAAAAATGGAGTTACCTGGAACGGCATCTAATATTTGTTGTTCGCCATAAACCTTCTTTACCCCACGCACATCTGCTTCAACATTCAAGCCGTTGTTGTATTCCGTTGGACCCAAGGCGTTGCTGGGCACATCGGGTGTAAACGACATGTTGGTAAATGGGGTACGCAGACGGGTGTAATCGGACATTTTGCGCCTCTGTCAAGTACCTTGGATTCTAGATGCTTTTCAACGATCCCACATGAATTATGTGGGGTAATATTTCTTCAGGTTTTACAAAGTGGTTAGGATTGTGTTCTGTGTTCTCCCACCAAAGAAATTGATTGGCGGCAAGACTGTTTCTATCCTTTAGCAAGTTAATGTTTTCAGGGTGTCCAAAGATTAATGGGTCTGACACCGACCACAGAACAATACCTTGTTTGCCCTCTGACCAACAAAAATGTTGAAAAAAACTATCCACCCCAATCCATGTTCGACATTCATGAATCAGTGCTTTTAGGTCAGAAATGCTCAAGTTTGTCCTGAAATCATCAGTCAATTGGCGTTCACCATCAGTTCCTATTTGAACAATTGGCTCATCAATCAACTTGATTAATTCTTGCCAGTAAGGATAGTTTTTGGGATTCTGTTTGCCATTGTTTAACGCACGAGAAAAGGGCTGGATGACAATCATAGGTACATCCTTTCAAAAGCCGCTTGTAAGCTGCCAGTCCATTTCCACTGATCCATCTTTTTGTAGATGTTCCATTGGTCAATGTCGCCATATAGTTGTTGGGCTTCCGCAATAGACCGTCCTTCAACAATTTCAGGGTAACAGGTAAACACTACAGGGTTCTTGATCTTTGGCAAAATTTTAGAAAAGACAATGTGATCGCCAAGACCACAATTCAACACTACGATAGTGCTGTCGGCAATTGCAACATGGTTTTTAAAGATTTGGTCATCATGGGCATACATAGCAGGGTTGGTTTCAGACCTAATGCCGCCAGTAGGTTGCTTTAGATGCCATGTAACCGCATAAGGCACAACAAACAACTTGTACCCTTTTTGATGCAAGCCATAGCTAAACAAAGATTCTTCCCTGTGTGCTACCCGTGATAAACCAAGGTTATAGTCATGTACGCCAGCACGATACAAGAAAGAGCAATACAAATGCTCGACTTGTTTCTTTTCTTTGATCAATCCCCATTGGATATTTGGTTCTATCTCAATATTGGCAATCAATCCTGAAGACTCAATAACAGCAGGCAAATGAGGCGGGTTCATTACCGTGCCACCTATGGCTCCAACATCATCCGCAATGTGGCTGCAAAGCACCTCTAAGACGTTTGGTTCAGGCACGGCATCATCGTCTACTCTCCACACCCAGTCATAACTCATGGTGTTTGCCATTTGATGGATATGGTGCTGGCCTTTTTTGTTGGCGAACAACCATTCCCATTGGATCTTTTTGCAACTCAAAACATAAAACAAGTTTTGATACAAAGGGTCTTCCCGCATGTCCTTTGGTTCATCGTTGTCATCAAAGACAATCAGTTTGTCGGGCAACCGTGTTTGATTCATTACGGCTTGGATAACCAAAGGCAGGGTAGTGAAGTATCTACCTCTTGTGGCAACAGAGCAAAGTATCTTACTCATTGTCCCACCTACAAAGCATCAAATTGCACCTATTGGTGTTGCTGATAGGCTCCATAGTTGTTTTGCATCTGCCGTTCTCGGACACATACGAAAAGTCAAAGCCAACAAAGTCTTTTTCTGTCAAGCCATGCAGCTTGTGATGTTCACCCCAAAAGCCAACAGGCTCGTTGTGCGGGACGCTGATCAAAAGTCGTTTGCAATGGTGTTTAAGTTTTTCAACAATCTCTAATCCGTTAGAAAGATGCTCAATTACTTCAAACGCCACTATGGTTTCATGGTCAAGAAATTCATATGTGTTGATATCAGCTTGAACAAACCATTTTTTTAAACCCCAATTTTGTTCTTTGGCAACATCAATAATGATTGGATCGTAATCAAGGCCAAGGTAATTGACTTGTTGCGAAAAAAATTGAGAACCGTAACCTGTGGCGCAACCAAGCTCAAGCATAGATGCGCCCAACAAGTTTTGATTTGCCCAAATATAACGAGCCGCTTCTCGGCCTCCTACTGGATCGCCTTTTAGGAATACAGCACGTTCAAAGTTGTTTGTCAGCCGCCATCGATACCAGTCAGGATGATGTTCTTTGGCAAGTTTTAAAACATGAATGTCGAGTATTTTTTCCCATTGCGTTGCTATGTCAAGTCCATACAATTCTTTGCTTTTCATTTTTCTCCATTCAACTTTTTCAATTCCAATTCAAGGTTAATAACTCGCTTGGCAAGTTGGATGCATGCTACCAAAGAAGCATTACCGTAGGCAACCGATAAATACCCGTTATCGTTTTCAGATACAGCAATAGACAATGCTTTTTGCAAAGATTGAGCAGATACACCTACTTGGCGTATAGAAGATGGAGTATCGACACGGGTGTACTCTCCGTGTTTTACCAATGCAAGCAAATTTATAAAGTCTTCAGGTAAATCTTCCCAGTCTGTTTTTAAACGCTCATCAGATGAGCCTGAATGTGTAATAGCGTTTAAATCGCCAGTTGACGGAGTGAAATAAACGGCTGAAGTTGTTGAAACAGTAGGAGTTTGATTTGATCCTGCCGCAGCTACGCCAACCACATATTGGGTTGTTGCCGCAACGCTTGCTGTTGCATTAATTGCAGTGCTTGGACCTGATCCACCAGTTGCACCCGAGATGCCTGAAAAACCCGAATATCCCGAATAACCTGAAAACCCTGAAGTACCACTTGCTCCATTGGTTCCATTGGTTCCGCTGATGCCACTAAATCCTGACCAACCACTAATACCTGAAAAGCCTGAAGTTCCGTTTGTTCCGTTAGTACCATTGGTTCCACTGTAGCCTGAATATCCCGATTCTCCGCTAAATCCTGAAAGACCAAGACCGATAGCCCCACTTGCACCCGAAAATCCACTTATTCCCGAAAAACCACTAAATCCTGATGTTCCAATTGTTCCATTGGTTCCCGAGTAGCCACTGATTCCTGAAAATCCTGAATACCCGCTAATACCCGAAAAACCTGATGTTCCATTGGTTCCGTTTGTACCGCTGTACCCTGAGATACCCGAATATCCACTGAATCCCGATGTACCGTTTGATCCATTGGTTCCCGAATATCCTGAATAACCGCTAATGCCGCTGTATCCCGATTGGGTGTACATCACTTGTGCAGCAGTAAAAATAATAGATGGCGTTCTAGGGTAATTTCCAGCCGCAGCTATTGTTTCAAGAGAAACACTTGTGTTTCCTGTTTGCCAATAAACTTCAATGTAGTCTGCGGCATCAAGCGGCAAAACAAAATTGACAGTAACAATTTCTGACGAAAATGCACTTCCTTGTTTGTCAGGAACATCGTAATGTGAATTTGTATCTGCTAAATTTGTGCCATTCTTTTTTAACCAAATTTGTGTGCTACCTTTTTGATTGCTGGTATTGGTAAATTGAATTGAAAAAGTTAAGCTGTAAACACCCGTATTTGCAAAAGTCACACGGCTATTTGAAACAACTGAAACGCCACTATTTCCAGCATCCGCACTGTTTAGAGTAATGGGATAAGCAGTATTTATTGCCGCCGCTGTTTGTGTTGTTGTGTCCCAAAAAGAACCCCAATAGCCTTGAGTGCCACCAGCTCCCACAGCGCCTGAATACCCGCTGTACCCCGATATACCTGAGAAGCCCGAGATGCCGCTGTAACCGCTAAAACCCGACACGCCGCTACCTGAGTACCCTGAGTACCCTGAAAAGCCGCTTACGCCCGATCCTGAGAAGCCTGAGATACCTGATGCGCCCGAGAATCCGCTAATACCTGAAAATCCGCTTGCGCCTGAGATGCCACTAAAGCCGCTGATTCCACTGAAACCACTGAATCCGCTGATTCCACTGAATCCGCTGATGCCTGAGTATCCTGAATACCCACTTACACCTGATCCCGAAAAGCCGCTAATACCTGAAGCACCCGAATATCCGCTAATACCTGAAAAACCTGAAGTGCCTACAGCGCCGCTAAAACCTGATTGACCTGAAAAACCCGAGATTCCACTAAAACCTGAAAAACCCGAGATCCCGCTAAATCCTGAATATCCGCTTACGCCTGATCCTGAAAAACCACTAGCACCAGTTGCTCCGCTAAATCCCGAATAACCCGAATAGCCGCTAAAACCCGATTGGCCTACTTGACCAAATAAGCCTGGCACGGTCCATGTCAATGGATCAGTGTTGCGTGAGTTGACAAGAGTAATCGATACCCAAATTTGACTGGGGTAAGTTACTGATGCTGGAGGTTGCGATGTCCAGCCAGCAGGCGCTGTACCTACGTTGGTTGTGAAGCTCCATGAACCACCCGTAGGCGTAGCAGGCGCAGTTGTGGCAACTTGGAAAACAAACCACTCAAAGTATGTTCCGCCAAAGGTTGTTCCACTGCCATATAAACCAGCCGATTCCGAACCTGGTTGAGCTACAACAGAGCCATTTGGGCTTGTGCCATATAAACCAGGAGTTGCAGCGCCAGGCTGGGCAATCAGTGCCCCATCGCCAGCGTTTCCGTAGAGGCCACCTGATGCCATGAATTACCTCACTTAAAGCTGTATCTTGGGTTTCGAGGCTGGAACTCAGATGTCAGGTGAGTGTCGCCACCACGCCATTTATCTTTAAAGTTCTGATCTTCAATCTTGCCATAGGCATCTTCAAAGCGACCATCCCATTTAACGGCCTCTTCGTTGTTTTTGTTTTTATCGTAGTACGCCCACAATGTGCCGTACAGGTATCCTTCAGGAAAAGATGCTAACGCCGCATTGTTTTGCACAATTGGGTTAAGCGCATCTTCGGTTGGGCCTAACAAAAATGGAAAAGTGCGTTGGTAATAAGCTTTGATAACTACGTTTGCGCCAGGGTTTGGCGTAAATACATAGTTGGGTCCAACTTCACTGAATGAAGCACGGATCACCCTTGGCACACCAAACGGGCGCACATAGAGTTGGTCAATCATTCGGCGGCGAATAATCTCTCGGTCACCAACACGGTCATAAATAATCCAAGGACCATATGAAGTGTTGGGGTCATTGGACGGAGGAGTTTCTTGAAAAAACAAAATAGGCCAATTCATATCCGCAGGGATAGGAGCCAAACCTTGTGCATCGGTTGTCAAAATTGTTGGGTCAACGGTGTCATATGGGTTGGTACGCAAGCCAGGCAGCTCAATCACACGCATCTTTAGTTCGGCAAGCTGAATACAAGCTTGTATTTCCAGCGATGATTGCGTTGGCATTTTTAAAATAGTTGCGCCAGGATATGTAACAGAACCCCAAATATTTTCGGGGTCACTTACAGTAATTGTGGTGCTGGATACGGCTAAAACTGCGGTGTAGTTAGAAATGCCATTGGAAATAAAGTCGCCAATGTATATGAAAGGTCGAGGGTCAGCGGATACAGTAATAACGTCAGTTGAAGAGTTATAAGAAGTAGCCGTGATGGTTAAAGCTGTTGGAATTGCCCCTACCCACTGTGCTACACGACTTACCAATGCGTTAGCAGATTGAATGAATAAGGACATGGACTACCTCACTTGGTCGGAATAGCTGGATTGTATGGCAGGGGGATCTTCCCGCTCGGATGGCAGACAAAATCAGAATAATATTCATTGACAATGGCGTAAAACAATATCTTGTCTTCTTTGTCTTGTTTGATCAATTCCCAAGGGCGATTATTAAACCACTTGGAACTGATTTCATGGGCAAAACATTTAGGCAACTGCATGGCATGAAAAGTACCAGCAAACAAAGGATTGTCAGTACCGTGAATCGCATGAAATTCCCTTCGTTCTTTACAGAACTGTTTGATTTCCTGCACATTCTTTTGATCGTACTGTACATAGCGGTGACCGTTAACAGCACCTACTTTGTAATCCATTGTTTTGGTGTTGAACGTCTGCGACCAAGTGCCTGACTTAACCTCATTGAAAAGTTTGTCGTTTTTGCGTAAAACGCCATCTATTCCAGCTTCAAGGTTACCCTTGGTGAAATAGTCTTCGTTAATTTGCGGTGTGTCGTCTAATTCCATGCAATTCTCTTTTAAAAAAAGAAGGCTCCGAAGAGCCTCCTTTTATTTCTACTTAGTCTTGTGGCAACAATTGAACTGTAAATCCTTCAAGGATCACATTATCTGTTGCTGTAGCAAGATCACCAGTAATAGTGATTTTTGTAGCCGCAGTAGTGTCAATTGCTGTATAGACAGAAGCACCAGTTGCAGCGCCGCCAATCAATTGGCTGGTTTGTGCAGTCAACACACCACGATTGCGGATGGAGTTCATAGAACTGCCGCCAGTAGAAGTGGTATATGAAGATGAAGAACCAACAGCAGAACCGCCAAGGTAAACAACACCAGTTTTAGCGCCAGCAGAGTTATTGGTAGCCCAATTGGAGGTAACAACGATTTGACCGTTGTTGCCAATAGCACCAGCAGGAACAGTGACGTTAATCAAAGTTGTTTCAGTGGTAGAACCAGTGTAAGAACTGTTTGAACCAGTTACCGCTGTCAAAGTTCCTGTGGGAACAGAAGGGGTAAATGCAACAGCGTTAACACCGTTTGCAACACCGTATTTACCAGCGTACACAACACCAACTGTAGTGCTTGAAAACACCACATAGTAAATACCACCAGTTGAGTCACCTGACACAGCAGAAGCTGGGAAGTAACAGAAAGCGGCAGCATAAGTTGTTGGCAGGGCAGTACCCAAAGTCACAGTGCCGTTAGTAGCAATAGTGCCACTGTTAGCAACCATAACAGGAATACCACTTGTAGCCAGTATGCGGGGGAAGAACTGGGTATTTGCATTGACATCAATAACGCCAGTAACAGCGCCAGTGTTTACGTCAGTTGCAAATGCCGTGTTGTACTGCTTGAAATTTAAAGACATGATTTTTCCTTTAAAAGATTAAAAAAAAGGGAGTGGTTAGCTCCCTTTTTGCTTTACACCAAATAACGCTTAACTTGAGCGGCGGCACGAGGAGTGGTAACCACTGTGCCAGTTGTCATGGCTGCCAAAACAGCCACACCCGCTGGGTTACGCACAATCAATGTGCCTTCCATGATGTACTGGTCCAAAGAAGCATCAGCGTTGCTGAAGACTTCGTTATTTGGGCCAAGTTCACGTAAAGAACCCCACTGAACAACATCAGGATTCAAGAACAGAATCGAAGTGTTGTCTGCGCCAGTCTGATCCATAACCCATGAGTCATCGATCTGATAGGTGTAGTTGAAGTCACCTTCGTATGTACCAATCGTGTCGCCCTTGTCAGCAGGGTTAAAACGGTTGATAGTACGGCTCTGAGGAATGTTGTCAGAGATAGTGGTACGCAACGAGGTTGGGACAACCATGTTGGTAATCTTGGCGTTGAAACGCTGTTCAGCGGTAGTAACCAACTGCTTGTACAGCACGGGGCTGAAAGCTTGCAGGGTAGTACCAGTGCTGAAAGTGAAGTAGCCAAGGCCAGCATTGCTCAACAAACCATTGAAAGGAGTGTTGGTGGCGGTTGCTGAAGTGGTGTCGTTACCATCGCTGGTAGCCAAGTTTAAAACGGAAGTACCGTCTGTGTCGTTGCCTGAACGTGTGCCAGCAAAAGAGTACAAAGAACCAAAACGGCGACCGTTGTTTGGTGCTGAACCTTGAGTAGCATCTTGGCCTGAATATTTAATGGAAGCACCATCGGCACGAACCATTTGCAATTCAACGTCAAACATGATTTCAGTCAATTGCTTGACTTCTTGATACGCTTGGGGATCACCACCAGCCTGTTCAACAGCACGAGCAGTACCAGTAGCACCGATTGTGGTTGTAAAGATCTGTGTGTAGTTACCACAGTTAGCACGGGTGTTGCTGTCAGCGTTTGAAGCTGTAACGGCAGCGCCTTCTAACTTTGCGTTCAAAGTAGGTGTGCGGAAGTAATCAATGGGCCAAATGTGCAGGGTCGAATTGATCTTGCGCTTTTTGCTCATTGCCATGTTAGTGATCGGGGTGCGATCTTTAACATAGTTAGAAACGGTCAGGTCCAAGTCCTTGACCACGATGTCGGTAGTGTATGAACCATTACCGTTACCCAAACTTGTTGAGGTGATTGTTGACATTTAAAAACTCCTTTGAAGATTAACGGCGGCGATTTTTATTTGCCGCCAACATGGCTGCCAATAGATCCTGTGCGGCTTTCTTATCACCTTTGTTGGCTCGTTCTTGGAGTTGTTGTGTCTCAGGTACGGGAGATGTTTTGGCTTTAGATACTGGGCGGTTGGACGCAGCCAACGAACCACCAGCATTCTTTACCTTAGGACCTTCTCGGAATTTCATGCCATCCCGAATCAAACCTAAGATATGTTCATCACTGGATAGAAGATCAATGTTCTTCACCCCAGGGACATACGAGCCATTTGCACCTTTCCAATCCTTTGCCAGTTTTTCACGCAACTCTTCAAAATTAGCTTTGTTAGCTAATTCTTTGTTGGTAAAGTTCTGTCTAGCTTGCTCAAGTTGTTCTTGAACGTACTGTGACCGAATTGCAAAAAACTGTTCAACTTTCGGGCGATTAGATTTAATGAAGCCAGCCTTCTCTTCAATCAATTGAGTGTTCTGACGGATTGCCGCCTCTGCTCTGCTACGTTCTATTTCATCCGTAGCTTGATTTCTGATCTGCTCCCATTGCTGGTTGTATTGTTGAAGGGTTATCAGTTCATCTGCCGCACTTTGTAACTGCGGAACAACTGTTAACTCTAAACCAATTTGTAAACCATCAAGCTGATTAATCCTACTCGCCGTTAACTCTTCAAACTCTGCCTTCTCGGCTTTAAGTTTTCTCGCATTTTCATGAATAGCACTGCCTTGACCAAGAATTGCTGCCGCCTTCGATGCTGTTAGCTCCACAAAGCCGCCTTCTGCGTCCTTGTTGGGGATTCGCAACACCATGTCAGGGTTTTGCTCCGCAAACTCTAGGAAATTAACACCTTCATTTACACCATCGGTGGATTTAGTGTCTTCACTATCGTCTATCGGCTCTTCAGTCGTTGCATTACTATCTTCAGGTTCGGCTTCCTCTTCAGGAGCCGCCTCGGGTGCTGGACTATTTCCAGTTGTACCCGCTGGTGGCGGCTGACTTCCATCAGGCTGCGGAGTGTTACGCCTATTGGCGGCAATCATCGCTGCAATGGTGTCTGCGGTTGGTGCGCTACCAGTTTGCTCAGTGGCGGGTGCTACTGCACTTACGTCTGACATATCTTACCCTTATTTCTCGTTTGTTTCAGCTCTTTTTAGAGCCACCTTTCCGAGATATTCCTGCTTTTCGATGAAAGCCACGAAATCCCGAACCCCAGCAACAAAATGTGCGTTGCTAATCCTGTCAGCGTCTGTCTTGTCGTCTTCCAGTCGCTCCAATATGTAAAACCTGTAAAGGTTGAACATCAATGCAAAATCCTCGTTCCTAAGGAGGCGGCTGGCGCACTCCCCATTTTGTAAAACCAGCGTTCTCTGATCGTGCGTGGCCTCCTTAAATGTATGTTCTGTTCGTGTCCTTCGGTTAAAGGCTTCACGGATTTTCAATACCAAGCTTTTCATTTCTATCCTTTTTAATCAACTTGTACGGAAGTTAGCTTTCCACGATCAGCTGCCAACTGTTCAAAATAGTTGTCTGTGTCAATGTCTTCAGCTTTCTTAACCAGCAATGCTGTGTTGGCTGCTTTTTCGCCAGTGGTAGCTTTGTTAAGTTCCATCTTGGACTGCTTTTCTTGTTCGTCCATGCTTGGTGGTTTTTGCGCCTTAGACTGCATAATTCTTGCCGCCTCTTCAAGGGTTGGCAAATAAGCATCTACATCTTTTACGTTCAACACACGCAAGGTGTCTTCGTAAGGGCGGCGCAC